>Ga0007834_1000022_pt1 | contig 91441 bp, 87 predicted proteins | sample CryBogCBE06Nov07_FD_71233 | JGI IMG/M metagenome (GOLD analysis project Ga0007834, IMG submission 71233) | Freshwater microbial communities from Crystal Bog, Wisconsin, USA - CBE06Nov07 | ecosystem: Environmental > Aquatic > Freshwater > Lake | place: Crystal Bog, Wisconsin, USA | collected...
CTACGCCTACGCCTACGCCTACGCCTACGCCTACGCCTACGCCTACGCCTACGCCTACGCCTACGCCTACGCCTACGCCTACGCCTACGCCTACGCCCAAGCCAACACCAACGCCCAAGCCTAGATACTATCGTAATTAGTCCTTACCTAGGGGAGTTTTCCCAGAGCCTGCATCCTCGGATGCAGGCTCTTTTTATTTCAGACTCTCCTGTTGTACTCTAAATGGAAGGAGATGAGGATGAACTCGCTCTTTAGAGAGATCTCAATTTTCTGATCGTGTTCAAAAGAGTTCGACTTATCGTCGACTATTGAGGTAGTTGTTCCTCTTTCGCGCAAACTTTCACCAATCATATCCCATGCCCATCCATAACTCGATCATCGAAACCATTGGCCACACGCCGCTTGTGCGTCTGAACCGCGTGACCGCCGGACTCCCTGCTACGATCGCCGTGAAGTGCGAGTTCTTCAATCCTCTCGGCAGCGTTAAGGACCGTATTGGTGCCGCCATGATCGCTGATGCCGAGGCCAAGGGACTCCTCAAGGAGGGAACAACGATCGTGGAACCCACGAGCGGCAACACCGGTATCGCACTCGCCTTCGTGGCGGCGGCCAAGGGATACAAACTCATCCTCACCATGCCCGAGACGATGAGTGTGGAGCGCCGGACCCTGCTCGCCATGCTGGGAGCACAACTTGTCCTCACCCCGGGATCCGAGGGTATGAAGGGAGCCATTGCCCGTGCCGAGCAGATCCTGAAAGAGACGCCGAACTCCTGGATGCCCCAGCAGTTCAACAATGCCGCCAATCCGGCCATCCACTCCAAGACCACTGCGGAGGAGATCTGGGAGGACACTGACGGCAAGGTGGACATCCTCGTCTCAGCCGTCGGAACAGGCGGAACCATCACCGGAGTCGCCGAGGCCCTGAAGGCCCGCAAGCCAAGCTTCCAGGCTGTCGCCGTGGAACCCAAAGACTCACCTGTGATTTCCCAGACACGAGCCGGCGAACCCGTGAAGCCTGGTCCTCACAAGATCCAGGGAACCGGTGCGGGATTCGTCCCCGGCAATCTCCATCTCAACATCGTCGATGAGGTCATGACCGTGACGAATGATGAGGCCTTCGCCATGGCCCGCCGCCTTGCAAAGGAGGAAGGTATCCTCGCCGGCATCAGCTCTGGAGCGAATGTTCACGCGGCAATCGAGCTCGCCAAACGCCCCGAGAACGCCGGCAAGCTTATCGTCACCGTCGCCTGCTCGACCGGAGAGCGCTATCTCAGCACCGCTCTCGCCGAGGAAGCCCGCGCTCAGGTGGGAGGCTAGGCGCATAGCGCCTAGGTTGATAAGACCAAAGACTCTTAGGCTTTTAGGTAATCCCACTATCGTGAATGGTGTAATCCATTTTGAATATCACAAGCACTTGGCTTGATTCCTTCAGCATTCCCTGTTCCTCTTACCTAAGAGTCTCACAGCCTTCAGCCTAACCACCTTTCTTCATTCTTCATCTCCTCTTCATCTTTCCTACTTTAAGTTTCAACTTTTTCTTCCCATGTCCTCCATCTTCACTCCGCCCGAAGCAGATCAAGAAATCGCCCCTCCTTCAGGAGTTGAGTTGCTCTGGCTCAATCATCGCGGAGCTCTGCTGGGCGGAGTTGCCGCAATCGTGGCGACGATCGTTGTCGTCCTTGGCGTCATTGCCTCAAACCGGGCGTCCGAAGATTCTTCAAGGGCCTTGCTCTCCGGAGCCACTACCGATGCAGCCCTGAACGAGGTTATTTCAAAATATCCCAAGAGCCCCGCTGCGGCTGATGCCATGCTCCTTCTGGCGGCCTCGCTTCGCGATGCAGGGAAGTTAGACGAATCGAACGCTCTCTATTCCCGCTTTGCCGAGACGTATGGACGCAGTCCCCTGGCAGTCTCTGCCCTGATTGGTCGTGCGTCGAATGCAAGGGTAGCCGGAAAGACAGACGAGGCACTGAATTCGTATCAGCAGGCCTCAGCCGGATTCCCCCAGTCTTACGGAGCGCCATTCGCCCTGTTCTCTCAGGCACGCCTTCTCGCCCAGCAGGGGAAGATGGAGGAGGCCAAGCGCGCGATCCAAGCCCTTGCAAGCCAGTATCCCTACTCGGCTTCCGCACAGGCGGCAGGTGCAGCACCCACTGCACGAAACTAGATTCTCCACGAAGATACCCCGTACCAAGTGGGGGCCTTCGGTGTTTTCAAAAATCGAAAGCTTCCCCAAATACTTCTTGTGAAGTTGAGGGCTTGATCCAAGGTTGTTGAAAGTGAAGTCTTTCTCCCCCCTAATTCTCCTTCTGCTTTCAGCTGCCACCTTGACCCGGGCGGCGACCACCTCGCTTGTTGTTGCGACAGGATCACAGGCTTCAGGAGGCTCCTCCACCAATATCTTCTATACTGGGTTTGGCGTCCCTGCGGTGAATGCATCCGGACAGGTTTCTTTCCAAGCCACAGTCAATGAGGTTTTTACCCAGCCATTCGCAATACCTTTGGTCGCTGCGGCTTCAGTGGCCTCCGTGCCGATTCAAGGATCGAACACTGCAAACCCGCTACCGGCGCCATCTATAGGGACTGTCATTCCTGTTATTCCTAAATTCACCAATTCCTGGAGCGGCATTTGGAACACTGATTCCAAGGGCGCAAGGAATCTCGTCTCTCGGATCGGCGCCCCCTTCATGATCGTGGATGCTGGAGGCTTCGGCTCACTCTCCGATCCTATCCTCAACAGTGTCGGCACCGTCGCATGGGCGGGGACTTACTACGCCGGATTCATCATGCTGCCCCCGATACTTCCTGGAGCTCCGGTCACGAATTTCTACTCGGGGGCCGGCATCTGGACCTCCAGTAATTCCTATAATCCCGTGGCTTTTGTCGGTGAAACAGCTCCGGGTTACCCCAAAACCTTCACCACCAGCGTGGGAACTCTCAACGACCTCTTAAACCAGCAGTCCACCAATGGATTCCAACTTAGCAATTCACCCGTCAACTTCACCAACTGGATCAATTTCTCCTCGATCGACCGAGTGGTTCTTCCGGATACAGGCGGAGTGATTTTCTCGGCAACGGTAGGCACGAGCAACTACTACTACCCTGTTTCCATCAACGGCATCTCTCCGAATTTCGTGGCGGCCCAACCACTGACCCAGCATGGCATCTGGGCACAACGGGGATCAGGGAGCCTGTCGTTGATCGCCCGAGAAGGCGAGATGCTGAACATCGAGGGAAGTAATCGGACGGTGGAAACACTCTCCTTCCTATCCTGCACGAACGCTGCAGGTGGGCAAACGCGTTCATTCAATCCGAAGACTGGTGCCATCGTTTATACCGCAAGATTCACTGACGGAAACGTGGCGTTGATCCAGGAATCCACCGCCAATCCCGGAGGGGCCCCGATGCTGATAGCAGCCACGGGCGATGCAGTACCGGGATTTTCTGGCAATACGCATTTTACTGCTTTCGGTGATCCGGCCCTCAACAGCTCGAATCATGTTGCCTTTCAGGCTGCAGCAAGCACGGTTGTGAGCATCGGATATGGCGGTCCTGGCCCAGTGATTCCTCCCGGATCTTCCATCGTTCCACCCTCTAATTCCATTCAGTGGGGGATCCAACGATCCACAAATAGCTTCTCCGGAATCTGGGCTGACGATGCCCAAGGAAATCTGAAACTTGTGACCAATAGCATGATAACCTACAGCTCCATGCACATGGTGGGAGGGAACGGATTCACGAGCTTCTCCGACCCGGTCTACAACAAGTCAAACGCGATCGCCTTCACCGGAACCTGGTATTACGACGGCACTCCGGTCAAGAATGCCTTCAACGGCGGCACGGGTGTCTGGACCTCACAAAATCTTTCCAAGCCCGTCGCATGGATCGGCCAGCCGGCTCCTGGATATCCGAATCCCCTGACGGCCACGATCGCATCTCCCTACTCGTGGTCAACAAACAGCATTTCCTACACAAGCACATCGCCCGTCTTCTCCTCATTCGATAGGATCGCTTTGCCTGACACTGGACGACTCGTCCTGTGGGCCACGGTATCAGCCACCAACACCATCCCCCTACCAACAGTTCCCAAGGGGCTGACAGTGAACAAAACACCGAAACAGGCCACCATCACCCACCATGGTATCTGGGTTCAAAATGCCAGCGGGGGACTTGATCTCGTGGTGCGTGAGGGAGCGGCCCTTAACGTGAATGGTAAGTCCCGAGTAATCACTTCGCTTGTCACGGCTTCAGCCGATGCTCCAACAGGAAGTCAGAGCCGTTCTTTTAACCAAACAACCGGTGCCTTGGTGTATCTGGCAACATTTACTGACGGCACTCAGGCGATCCTGAAAGTGACTCCCTGAAGAGTTTCAACCCTCAGGACTTCTTGTTGACCATTTCATCCAGCTCCTCGGCTGGATAGGTCCAGATCTCGCTGAGTGTCGGGTGGTAGTGGGGCACCAAGGCGAGTTGACCTGCCGTTGCGTTGAAGGCCATGGCGACAACGATTTCATGGATGAGCTCCGATCCTTCGGGACCAACAACAGCTCCCCCCAGAATACGCCCATCGCAGGCGTCAGCGATCAGTTTCACAAAACCATCGGTCTCACCCTTCACGATCGATTTGCCATGATCGGCAAAGGGATAGCTCGCTGCGATGACCTGCAGACCCATTTCACGGGCTTCCTGCTCTGTCATGCCGCACGATGCCATCTGCGGCTCCGTGAATGCTGCGAAGAGCTTGAGTCGGTAATCCATAGCGGCCGGCGCTTCCCCCTTTAACAAGGCGGAGGCATTCTTTGCAGCCGTCTCCCCTTGCGTAATGGCAATGTGGACGACCTCGTAGGGACCGCAGCAGTCACCGGCGGCGAAGAGATGCCGCGCCGTGGTGCGTTGCTCTAAGTCCGTGCAGATGGCGGGTCCCTCGAGCGCGACTCCGGCCTTTTCCAAACCAAGACCGGTGAGATTGGGGCGACGACCGAGCGCATTGAGCACCAGATCCGCGTCGATCTTCTGCTCGCCATTCCCGTGCTCAAAGAAGACGGAGGAACGATCTCCGGTTTTTTCGATCCGGAGCAACCGAGTTCCGCAGAGCACCTCCATGCCGCGCTTGCGGAAGGCCTCCGCTAGGGCATCGGCCACATCGCGATCACTACCGGTGAGGAGTTGAGTGTTCCGCTGAAGGATCGTCACCTTCGTACCGAGCGACTCGAGATAGTGAGCCATCTCGAGAGCCACGGGGCCTCCCCCGAGTACTACCGCCGAGGCGGGTATCGTCGTCATCTCGAGAAGATCGTCGCTGATAAGGCATGATTCGATCCCCGGAACAGGCGGGCGATTGATCACTGAGCCGGTGGCGATGCAACCGCTTCTTAGAGAGACGATCTGTTCTCCTCCATCCATCAAGGAGACACGTAGGGAGTGAGGATCGAGGAATTCAGCACGACCTCGGATGAAATCAAAACGACCATCCTCCAACTGCCCCCTCCTGTAGTCGGCGAACTCGGCGATCAGTCGCCTCTTACGCTCAATGACCTCACCGGCATCGAAGCCGATTTTTTCGGCACTCAGACCGAACTCTCCGGCATGACGCAGAGTGCGGTAGCGGTTGGCCGATTCGATCAAGGTCTTGCTCGGCATGCATCCTCGAAGGATGCATAGTCCCCCCACCTCTTTTCCCCCTTCGATCACCACCGTGGAGAGTCCCAGTGATACTGCAGTTCTGGCTGCGGCATATCCGCCACTCCCGCCGCCGATCACCACAAAATCATATTCTTTCATCTCTCTAATCTGAGGCTGAAATTTCGAATAGGAAACTCATGAAATCAGGAAAATGAATTTATGAAGGTATTTTTGCGATTCTTTCCTACTTCATGAGTTCCTGATGCGAATCATAGAGCAGGCAAGCAATTCCATATTATTTTCTCTACCCAAGATATGGTGTCTATCTCTTTGAGTCAGCCCCATATCATGCGCTTTTGGGCTGAAAACACCCAAAAAAGCGTTGCCCAGCCCCTCACAGTTCCCTACCCTGATGGAAACCACAAAACTGCCCTTTTACCCAGGCATTCTGAATCTCTCCCATGGCTAAAAAAGAAAAAGAACCCGCAGAACCGATCATCCCCCTCGACGACTCCGATATCCCTGAAAAGCAGGATACCGCAGGAGGTGAGGAATACGGTGCAGCCCAGATTGACAAGCTGGAGGGACTTGAGGCGGTTCGTAAGCGCCCAGGCATGTATATCGGTGATCCGGATGAGCGCGGACTCCACCACTGCGTCTTTGAGGTTCTCGATAACTCCATCGACGAGCATCTGGCCGGTTATTGCACCCGTGTTGAGGTGGCGATTCACTCTGATGGCTCGGTCTCCATTCGTGATAACGGGCGAGGCATTCCTGTTGAGGTTCATCCCAAGTTCAAGATCCCGACCCTCGAACTCGTTCTGACCAACCTCCACGCTGGCGGTAAGTTCGGTCAGGGAGCCTACAAATACTCAGGCGGTCTTCACGGTGTCGGCGCGAAGTGCGTCAACGCACTCTCCACCTGGTTCAAGGTCGAGGTCATGCGCGAGGGAAAGGTCCACTTCATGTCCTTCGCCCAAGGCAAGACCACCCAGCCTCTCACTGTTCTCAGCGAGCTGAAGAACAAGAAGCAAACCGGCACCTTCGTCACTTTCCTACCTGATCCGGAGATCTTTACGATCACTGTCACCTTCAAGTTTGAGCGCCTCGCGGGCCGCCTGCGCGAACTCGCCTTCCTGAACCCTGGCATTGAGATCGTTCTTACCGACGAACGTGATGACGAGGAGCACCGCCCGCGTTCGGAAACTTTCTTCTACAAGCACGGCATCCAAGAGTTTGTCCGTCAGCTCGGTGAGACCCGCACAGTCCTCCACCCGAAACCGATCGTTATCTCTCGGCAACGCGACGAGATCTTCGTTGACGCCGTCCTTCAATACAACGACTCCTATACCGATCAGATACTCTGCTTCGCTAACTCCATCCCGAATCCCGATGGCGGCACTCACTTGACCGGACTGCGCACCGCACTCACCCGTGCGATCAACCAGTACGCGAAGGCAAACAATATCCTCAAGGAGAAGGATCCTGCCCTCTCCGGCGATGACGTTCGTGAAGGACTTACCGCTGTGCTGAGCGTCAAGCTTCCACACCCTCGTTTCGAGTCCCAGACCAAGGTCAAACTCGTCAACACCGAGGTCGAGGGTGTCGTTAATTCCTCGATCTACGAGGGGCTCATGGATCACTTCGATCAGAATCCTCCGGTCGCCAAGAAGGTCATCGAGAAGGCCCTCACTGCAGCACGCGCGCGTGAGGCTGCCCGTAAGGCCCGCGAGACCGTTCGCAAGAGTGCCCTCACAGGGGGTGGACTCCCTGGCAAGCTGGCTGACTGCTCCGAGCGTGACCCTTCTCTTACTGAGCTCTACATCGTCGAGGGTGACTCGGCAGGTGGCTCCGCCAAGCAGGGCCGGGATCGTCGCTTCCAGGCGATCCTTCCGATTCGAGGCAAGCTCATCAACGTTCAGAAGGCTCGTCTCGACAAGGTCCTCCAGAACACCGAAATCCAAACCATGATCACGGCGATCGGTACCGGTATCGGAGATGGAGACCAAGAGGGTGCCTTCAATATCGAGAAGCTCCGCTATGGACGCATCGTCATCATGACCGATGCCGACGTCGACGGCTCGCACATCAGGACTCTGCTCCTTACCTTCTTCTACAATCAGATGCCGCAGCTTATCCGCCGTGGGCATATCTTCATCGCCCAGCCACCGCTCTACCAGATCAAGAGGAAGAAGCGCGAAGAGTACGTGGATGACGATGTCCAGCTCAACCGTATCCTGATCTCCCTCGGAGCCGAGGAGCTGAAGCTCGTCTCCCTCCCGGACAAGAAGGAGATTGCGGCTGCTCCCTTCAAGGAGATCCTAGAACTCCTCGACAGGCTTGAGAAATCAAGCGAAGCCATCCGCCGTCTTGGTGGGGATTTTGAGGCTTACCTCCATGCCCGCTCGCCCGAGGGAGTCCTCCCTGCCTACCTCGTCGTTATTCGTAATGGCAATGAGGAGAGCGTCGAGTATTTCCATAACGAGACCGAACTCCGTGACTTCACGGCCAAGAACATCGATCTCAACCTCTTTGATGCCGAGCCTTCCGAAGGAGATAGCGCCGAAGGGGAGAAAGTGGTCGCCAAGGTGGACAAGAATTCCCGCCGTCGCCGCGCCCGTCTCGTCGAAATTCATCAGTCCAAGAGCATCGAGAAACTCATGGGAGAGCTCTCCAAGAAAGGCTTCAAGATCGAGCACTACGCCGATAGCAAGACCCCGCTCTTCCACCTTATTGATGGCGATACCACACACGAAATCTTTGCGATTCCACGCATCCTTGAAATGGTCAAGGAAGTCGGTCGCCGTGGCGTCCAAGTCAAACGATTCAAAGGTCTTGGAGAAATGAACGCCAAGGAGCTCTACGAGACAGCCATGAATCCTGAGCGCCGCCGCTTCCTCAAGGTCGAACTCAACGATGACAACTCCCTTGAGGCCGGACGTATGTTCGACATCCTCATGGGTGATGTTGTCGAACCGCGACGCATCTTCATCGAGGATAATGCCCTCAACGTCCGCAACCTGGATGTCTAGGTTGCGGCTTGGGATTTAGTCAGATTTTTCACCACCGAGGACCGACAGAGGAAATAGCCGAGTTACCGAAGAGCTGATCATTCAAAAAGGGGTTGAGGCTATGAAAATGGTTGAGTAAGCCTCCTTACTTAACCAATCCTTCCCCCTCCATCTCCACCTCGGATTGCCCTCGGATACCTCTCTGTGGTGAAAAATTACCCTTTTGTTCCTCAATGCCAAGCAAGACCTAAGGCAAGCGAACAACACCGTAGCTATCCGCCGATATTCCAAGTCTTACCCTAAGGGGTAATTTCCGTCCCCACCCCCTCTTCAGAAAAGGCTTCGAGTAGCACTGCGTGCGGCACTCCGGCTCCGAGAAGGTGTACCTTGCCCAACCCATGGGCCAATGCCTTGGTGGCGGAGCGGACTTTGGGGATCATTCCCCCGGCGATCACGCCACGGTCGATGAGTTCCTCGGTCTGGGAGGCGGTGAGTCCATGAATGAGTGATTGAGGGTCCTGAGGGTCCTTCATCAATCCCGGCACATCGCTCAGGAAAATTAACTTGCTGGCAGGCAATGCTGCGGCCAGAGCGGCGGCTGAGACATCGGCATTGATATTCATCGCCTCGCCAGTTGGCAGAGCTCCCAGCGGAGAGATGACAGGCACCGCACCCGCCGCAAGCGCCTCGCGAACGGAATCGGCATTGACCACTTCGGCCTCACCGACAAATCCAAGATCGATTTCCTTACCATCAGGCACCGCCACCGGAGGAAGTTTGCTTGCGATAAAGACATTCCTCCCGGAAATCCCGACGGACTTCACGCCAAGCGCCTCCAGTTGTTTCACGATTCCGGGATTCACCTCGTCATCAAGCACCGAGCGGACGATCTCCACAGTGGCGGCATCGGTAACTCGGAGACCATTGACGAACTGAGGGGTCAGTCCCTGTTCCTTCATTCGGGCATTGATCGCCTTGCCTCCTCCATGGACCAGCACAACGCGGATTCCCACGGCATCGAGAAAAGCGATATCGATCAGGAAGCGTTCCACCTGAGCCTCCGCCTCCATGGTGCTACCCCCGTACTTGATCAGGAAGATACTGCCTCGGAATTTCTGAAGATAGGGAAGCGCTTCGACAAGAGTCTCCGCGCGCTGTCGCGATGTGATCTGGGATGCCATGAGGAATTAGAGAGAAAACTCGGAGAGATTCAGCCGTACATACTCCTCGGTGAGATCCGTGGTGAGCAAGCGGGCTTCGCCTTTCCCGAGATGGAGGTCGACGGTGACTGCGAACTCTTTTTTTGCAGCGATCTTACGGAGACGGGCCTCGCCCTTCGCATCCTGACATCCCATACCATTCCTCGCGGCTCGGACTCCATCATAGGTGATCTCCACCTTGTCTGGATCTAGATGAGCCCCTGCATAGCCTGCGGCATCCAGAATTCTACCCCAGTTCGGATCGCTTCCCGCCCAAGCGCATTTGACGAGCTGGGAGTTGGCAATGGCACGTCCGATCTTATGGGCATCCGCCTCGGACTTCGCCCCCTGCACGGTGAGCTCGATCACGCGTGAGGTTCCCTCCCCGTCGGCAACAATGGCTCGGGCGAGATCAGCACAGACGGCATGGAGCGCCTCGGTGAAGGCTTTCTTTTCGATGGCGTTGCGGATCGCCACCTTCGACTCGCCATTGGCAAGCGTCAGCACCGTGTCGTTCGTGCTGCAATCGCCATCCACGGTGATGCAGTTGAAGGTCTTGGAAGTTACCTCACCCAGCACCTTGCGAAGGAAGGATGATGGGACGGCAGCATCCGTGGTAATCACGCAGAGCATCGTCGCCATGTTCGGCGAGATCATTCCAGCGCCCTTGGCCATGCCACCAATCCGGAAAGATTTGGAGCCCACCTTCACCTCATAGGAGGACTGCTTGGGCACACTGTCGCTGGTCATGATCGACTTGGCCGCGGCAGATGCTGCTGCGGGCGATGCTTTCAACGAATCCGCCGCTGATACGATCCCGGGGAAAATCTTGGAGAGCGGAAGCTGTACACCAATGCGCCCCGTGGAGCAGACCAGCACCTCATCGGCATCAATGCCAAGAGCCACGGCAACCGCATTAGCCATCTGCTCGGCTGCGCGTAGTCCGGGCGTCCCGGTGCAGGCATTGGCATTTCCACTATTGAGCACCACAGCGCGGGCTTTCCCATCCTCCAGATGACGGCGTGAGAGTAGGACAGGAGCCGCCTTGACCAAATTGGTAGTGAAGACTCCTGCGGCAGGAGCGGGCACTTCTGAGACCACGAGGCAAAGATCAGAGCGAACCGGACCCGTGCGCTTGATGCCACAGGCTGCGGCGGCTGAAAGGAAACCTCGGGCGGCATTGACTCCACCGGGGACACGTTTGATGTTTTTGGATATAGAGGAATTCACAGGGATGAAGAGGATAAATGGGATGGCTTAAAAAACCTGAATGTAATTCTGTCTGCTGACCTAAAAGCCTAAAGTCTAAATAGCTAGAGTCTTTTAGATCAGCCCCTCTGTTTCAGGAAGCCCGGCCCGGACATTGAAGCACTGGACGGCCTGTCCAGCGGCTCCCTTCACGAGATTATCGATCACGGAAAGGATCACCACCCGACCAGTCCTTGGCTCATCGAAGAGCGCAATGTCGCAGTAATTGGTTCCGGTGACATGCTTGGTCTCCGGCGGTTGCTCCCGGATTCTGACAAAGTGTTCATTTGCGTAGGTCTCGAGGAGCACCTTCTTGAGATCGGAAGCCTTCTTTCCCCCGGAGGGTGTCGCCACAATCGTGGAGTGAATGCCCCGGTTCATGGGTGCCAGATGTGGAATGAAGGTGATCGCTACCCTCTCCCCTGCTGCCTGTGAAAGCTGCTGCTCGATCTCGGAGAGATGCCGATGCCTTGGAAGACCATACGCCCGCATGTTCTCATTGCACTCTGCGTAGAGATAGTCGACGGCCGCTTTCTTTCCCGCGCCGCTGACACCGCTGGCACTCGAAGCCACGATCCCAGTCGGATCAAGGAAACCTGCCTTGAGCAGAGGCACAAGAGGTAGCTGGATACTTGTCGGATAGCACCCCGCACAGGCGATCAGGGGCGAGGACTTGATTGCCTCACGCGAGAGTTCGGGAATGGCGTAGATGGCCCTCTGCAGTAGCTCCGGCGCAGGATGTTGCCCACCGTAGTAGTCGGCATAGACCATGGCCTCCCGCAACCGGAAATCAGCACTCAGATCGATCACCACCTTGCCAGCCTTCAGCACTGCAGTTGCATATTCCGCGGCCACACCGTGAGGCAACGCCAGGAAGACCACTCCGGCATCACACGCCGCGACATTGGCAGGATCAGCTTCGGTAAAGGGAAGAGAGGCGATTTTTAGTCCCGTGAACCGGGGCATCACCTCACCAAGCGACTTGCCTGCATGCTGCCGGGAAAAGACCGCCGTGACGTCGGCAGAGGGATGCCGGTCCAGCAGCGCGCAAAGATCCTCACCCGAGTAGCCGCTGGCACCCACGATCGCGACCTTGAAGAGTGATGTGTCTGCATTGCTCATGATGGGTCAACAATAACTGGACACCTGCGGAGCTAAAAGATCGAAAGATAGGCAAAACGAACTTGCACGATCAGGAAAGAAAACCGATGCTCTCTGGCTCGAGAACGGGCTGTAGCACAGCTTGGTAGTGCGCTTGAATGGGGTTCAAGAGGTCGTGGGTTCGAATCCCGCCAGCCCGAGTTCTTGAGATTCTGGAGAGACTGTTCTCTCTGAAGAAGTTCCATTAGGGTGTTGGGGTAGATGGGTTTCCCAAAGAGCGAAGGAGTCGCTACCGATTAGTCAGCAACGTCTGACTTTTGAGTTTGCTGAATCCGTAGATCGTTGCGATAAACGACCAGCCTTAAAACCTCCCCATGAAAAAATCCATACTCCCTCTTCTCGTCGCAGCAGCACTGATTGGCAGTGCTTCAGCTCAAAGCTCTTCGGACACTCTTTCTCAACTACAGGAGGCGCACAAGAATCTCCAACTTGGAATGCACGATTACCATGGTCATCGCGGAAAAGCCGATCAAGAGGTTAAGCTGGCAATTCGCGAAATAGGAGGAAAACCAGATAAGACTGATGGGCAAAGAGCTAGTGACCAGACAACTTCAGATAACTATTTGCAGAATGCTCTATCACTCTTAAGAGGAGTAGTTGACCAGCTGACCGGATCAACTCAACAAAACGTTCAAGAAGCAATCCAAGAAATTGATATAGCTTTAAAGCTAAAGTAATTCTAACTTCTTTTTAAGAGACACATCCTCTTCGTCGGGGATGGTTTTTTCTTTGTCCAGAACTGCCTGTGGTCATATACCCGACAGCTTCTGTGGATAGAATCTGAATGGAACTCGTTGAGTCGGATGTGTCTCTCGATGGGGAATGAGAAGAACTCGAGATTTCAATTCGCGAAGAATCCTCGAAGATCCAAATCGCTACGAATCCACAACGAGAAAACGTGAAAGACCAGTGAGACCCAGTAGAAACCCTGTTAGCTCACATTTATCGAGTTGTCCCAGATCAATGGTTTACAACAATTTATGATTCGATTCCCGCCAGCCCGATTTCTCGATAGTCCGGAAGTGTTTTGCCCTTCACAAAGAAAAGGTCTGCCCCCTGTTGTGATTGAACAGGACAGCAGACCTTCTGCTAAAAAAATTTAGAAGACCTTACTCGATTACTTGGCAGGAGTTGAGGTTGAATTGGAAACCGCACTCTGGACAGCGTCTGCCCCTTCTTTGCCAGCAGTCACCACGGTGCCAACGGTGTTGTTTCCGGTCTTCGCCGTTCCGACAACAGCACCAGCGGCGGTCGTGACGGTATCAGCTGCAGCACCAGCGGTCGTGTCGACGACAGCACCGGCAGCCTTCTCCACCGTTTTCACACCCTGACCGAGAGTTTGCACAGTGCCTGTGGCTGCCGTCGTTGCGGAATTCTCCACTCCCTTGAGAGGATTGTTGGTAATGAGGGCCTTTCCAGAATCAACGACCGTTGAACCAGCCGTCACGGCGGTCTTCACGGTGCCGACGGCAGCCTGACCCACGGTACCAGCAACCCCGTCACCAGCATTGATAACCGTGTTGCCGGCGTTCACAGCCGTTCCGGCAACCGTACCGACAGCCTGCTCGGAGGTATTTTTGACAGCCGTTAGGGTGCTTGCATTTGTATTCTTGGCGGGATCAGGGGCAGAACTGCCAGCGTTGGCCGTGGCGATCAGGCCAGAGATTCCAAGAATGACGGTGAGGGTATGGAGTGTTTTCATAGTGATTGGTATGGTGTTCGTCGTTATTACCACCCCCTCCCCCCGCTTGCATCAAGTGAATAATGTTTAAGGAGAAATGTTCTAGCCCAAGAGATCCGGCCTGCGCTTCTTGGTCGCTTCCAAAGCCATTTCTGCACGCCAAGTCGCGATTGCCCCGTGATTCCCCGAGAGGAGGATCGGAGGAACTTCCCATCCCTGAAACTCGACGGGACGTGTGTAATGAGGATGATCGAGCAAACCGGTTTCGAACGATTCTGCAACCGCCGACTGATCATCACCCAGCACGCCGGGAATGAGGCGCACGATGGCATCGGTCAAGACAAGTGCCCCGAGCACCCCATTGGTAAGGATGTAGTCTCCGATCGAAATCTCATCATCGACGAGATGTTCTGCCACGCGCTGATCGACTCCCTCGTAGTGGCCGCAGAGAAGGATCAGATGCTCTGCCGTAGCGTACTCACGGACAATGGGCTGCCTGAGCGGTCTACCCTGCGGGGTAAGGAAGATGACCTTGGTCTCTGGACGACGCAGCTCGGCGAGGGCCGCTGCGATGGGCTCAATCTTCATCACCATCCCTGGGCCTCCCCCGTAAGGCGCATCATCCACAGTCCGGTGACGGTCGTGAGTCCAGCGACGAAGATCCACAGCCTCTAGCCTGACGAGGCCAGCCTCCTGAGCGCGGCCAAGGATGCTTTCTTTGAGAACTCCCCCGGCTATGGCAGGAATGGGGGTCAGTATTTGGATCTCAATCATTCTTAGAGAATCGTGGGATGAACGGTGGCTCGTCATCAAGCTCCATCACGGGTTAGTCTCTCCGTACTCCTGCCTGCGCCTGCTAATAAAGTGAACAAACGATCCAGCAAATCCTCCCCTCGTGGCGGCAAAAAACCGAAGCGCTGGAAACGCTTGATCTATCTCACACTGATCAAGCTCGGCTTCGCGGCACTCCTTTTTTGGGTGCTGATCGGTCTCTTTTATTACCTCTGGGCACTGACTTTTGATATCACGACAATCGGTCAGATGCCACAGCGCTCAGCGATCTACGACCGCAGTGGGACCTTCTACAGCCGGACCGTCGGTGAGAACAGGGTCGTCGTCCCCTACGAAAAGGTCTCCCCGAATTTCGTCAATGCACTGATCAGCCGGGAGGACTCTCGCTTCTACGAGCATCATGGAGTCGATCCCGTAGGGATTGCCCGTGCCGCCGTCAGAAACCTTCTCTTCGGCGGTATGAAACAGGGGGCCAGCACAATTACCCAGCAGCTCGCCCGTAATAGTTTCCCTCTAGGTGGGAAAACCTTCAACCGCAAGTTCCTGGAAGCAGCCATGGCCTTCCGAATCGAAATAGAGATGAGCAAGGAGAAGATTCTGGAACTGTACATGAACCGCATCTACTTCGGATCGGGCCTTTACGGGGTCGAGACCGCAAGTCAGGCCTATTTCGGAAAACCAGCCTCCGACATGGATCTTTCGGAGGGTGCCTTGCTTGCCGGACTAATCCGAAGCCCCAACAAGTTCTCACCGCTCAATAACATCGACGCATCACTCGCTCAGCGCAATGTCGTCCTGGGACGCATGGAGGAACTCCGCTTCATCACCCATGCCCAGCTTGAGAAGGCGGAGGCTGAACCGATCAACCCCGGCCAGCAGCGGCTGATTAACCCGATGAACAGCTGGGCCGTCGATGCGATTCTCCACGAGTTGGAGCAGGTGGTGCCCTTGGACAGAATTGACTCTGGTGGCCTGCGTATTGACACCACGATCGATGCCGGACTCCAGCAGTCGGCCGAGACCGCTGTCGCCAAGCGCCTTGCGGAGGTCGAACTGCGCCCTGACTTTCGCCAGCAGCACCATGTCGCCAAGGGGGCTGAACCCTCCGAACCACTCCAAGGGGCACTCCTCGCCATCGACAATGCCAGCGGAGGGATCACGGCAATCGTCGGGGGAAGGGATTTTTCGAAGAGCAAATACAACAGGGCCCTGGTCGCCATGAGACAGATCGGATCCTCAGCTAAGCCGTTTGTCTACGAGGAGGCTTTTCGCAGAGGCGTCATCACTCCTGAGACACCTGTGAGTGATGCGCGCCTCACTCCAGCAGATCTCCCTCCCCGCTCATCCCCCTACGACCCACAGAACAGCGACGGGACCTTCGGAGGTGATCTGCCAGCCAAGGAGGGGCTTATTCATTCTCGGAATACCATGAGCGTTCGCATCGGCATGAAGACAGGACTCCGAGATATCGCCACCACCATGGAGCGACTCGGACTAGCTGAGCACGTGCCTCACTATCCCTCGATTTGTCTTGGTAGCTTCGAGTCAACGCTGAGGAATCTCACCACGGCGTACACGGCGCTTGCCACGGGAGGAAAAAAACTCCAACCGCACTTGATCGAACAGGTCACCGACTCCGAGGGAACCATCCTCTATCGGGCTACCCATGGCCGGATTCACGTGCTCGATCCCACGGCGACACGAACCACCACAGCCATCCTCACCGAGGTAGTGACCCGTGGTACAGCTGCATCCTCCTCGGCCTTGGGACTCAATAAGCCAGCCGCTGGTAAAACAGGTACGACCGACCACTTTGTCGATGCATGGTTTCTAGGATACACTAAAGGGCTTACGTGCGGCGTCTGGGTGGGTTTTGACCGCCCAAAGACCATCATGCATGGCGGTTATGGCGCGGAACTGGCTCTGCCGATCTGGGTAGACGTGATGAAATCCCATGCGGCGGATCACTTCGCGGCAGGGCCACTGCTTTAGGGTATAGCAAATAGGGAATAGGCGATCGGGGAATAGGCACTTGGGAATGGGTTATCGGGGAGTAGGGTAAGGGCTTTTGAGCACTTTTTTTCACACTACCGACAGGGAGTTCTTTTCCTTCCACGGAACGCTGTGTATTAGTCGGACTTATCCCATTTTCTTATGAATATTCACGAATTCCAGGCCCGAGAACTATTTGCCGAATTCGGCGTCGCCACCCAACCGGGAAGTGTTGCCAGCACCCCTACCGAGGCCGAAACCGTAGCCACAGGACTCAATCAGGGTAAGCTTGTCATCAAGGCGCAGATTCATGCTGGCGGTCGAGGCAAGGGAACGTTCAAGAACGGCTTCAAAGGCGGCGTTCATCTTTGCGATACCCCTGCCGAGGCTAAGGATCTGGCATCGAAGATGCTCGGACAGGTTCTTGTCACGCACCAGACCGGACCCGAAGGAAAAGAAGTCGGCAAGATCTTTGTCGGAGAGGCCGTCGATATCGCCCGCGAGCTCTATTTTGCCATCCTCATCGATCGCGCCACATCGGTTCCAGTTGTCATCGCCAGCACCGAGGGTGGTGTCGATATCGAAACCGTGGCAGAGAAAACCCCTGAAAAGATACTCCGCCTCTCGATCAATCCTTTTCTTGGGATCATGCCATATCAGACCCGACTAATCGCCGCTTCCCTGGGCCTTACCGGTCCTCTGATGAACCAGGCCTCCAAGCTCTTCACCAACCTCTACCGGCTCTTCATCGAGCGTGATTGCTCGATGGTCGAGGTGAATCCCCTCGTCGTCACCACGGATGGCCGTCTGATGGCCCTCGATGCGAAGTTCAACTTCGACGACAACGCTCTTTACCGCCAGCCCTCGATCATTGCCATGCGTGATGTCACGGAGGAGGATCCGCGCGAAGTGGAGGCCTCCAAGCACAGCCTCAATTACATCGGTCTTGATGGTAATATCGCCTGCCTCGTCAATGGCGCCGGTCTCGCCATGGCCACCATGGATATTATCCAGCATGCCGGCGGAAGTCCCGCCAACTTCCTCGACGTCGGAGGTGGAGCCACCCGTGAACAGGTCGCTTCGGCCTTCCGGATCATCCTAGCGGATTCCCGAGTGAAGGGAATCCTGGTCAATATCTTCGGTGGCATCATGGACTGTGATGTCATCGCGAATGGTATCGTGGAGGCAGCCAAGGAGACTGGTCTCTCCATCCCTCTGGTCGTGCGACTCGAGGGTAACAATGTCGAAGCCGGCAAGAAGACCCTCGCTGAAAGCGGCCTGAAGCTTGAGAGCGGCGAAAACATCCTCGACGCCGCAAACAGAATTGTGGCCGCCGTGAAAGCCGCTGCCTGATCTTTCTCACAACCTTAACTTTCACCTCATTTTTCCATGTCCATTCTCGTCACTCCCGACACCAAGGTCCTCATTCAGGGCATCACCGGCAGCTTCGGCGCGCGTCATGCCAAGCTCAGCCTCGACTACGGCACGAAAGTCGTTGCAGGCGTCACCCCGGGTAAAGGAGGCCAACTCTTCGAGAGTCAGGTGCCTATTTTCGATACGGTGGATCAGGCCGTCCGCGAGACGGGAGCAACGGTCTCCGCGATCTTCGTTCCCCCACCCTTCGCGGCTGATGCCATTCTGGAAGGTGTTGCCGCAGGACTCGATCTCGTCGTTGCGATCACCGAAGGAATTCCCGTCATCGACATGATGAGGGTTAAGGAAGCCATGAAGGGCTCCAAGACCCGTCTCATCGGCCCCAACTGCCCCGGCCTCGTCACTCCTGGAACCGGAGAGAAGTCTCATGGTGGCTGCCGTATCGGTATCGCTCCCGGCTACATTCACAAGAAGGGAAACGTCGGTGTTGTCTCCCGCTCCGGAACCCTCACCTACGAGGCCGTCTGGCAGCTCACTACCCGCGGCTATGGCCAGAGTACTTGCGTCGGCATCGGTGGTGACCCGATCAACGGAACCTCCCACCTCGACATCCTGAAGATGTTCAACGAGGACCCAGAGACCGAGGCGATCATCATGATCGGTGAAATCGGTGGAACTGCCGAAGAAGAGGCCGCAGCTTGGGCCGCCAAACATTGCACCAAGCCGATCGCTGGATTCATCGCAGGAGCGACCGCTCCTGAAGGACGCCGTATGGGTCACGCGGGAGCCATCGTGAGCGGGGGCCAAGGAACTGCCGCCGGCAAGATTGCCGCACTACGTGCTGCTGGCATTGAGATCGCGGAAACCCCTTCCGACATGGCAGATGCCCTCATCCGTCGGATGAAGCGCTAAAAGTCACTTTCCCACACCCAATCATCCAACACCCAAAAGCCCACTCCCATGCCTGTCATCGCCAAAGGACTCGAAGGTATCGTCGCCAACTCCACCGCCCTCAGCGATGTGCGGGGTGAGGAAGGCATTCTCATCTACGCCGGATACAACATCGATGAACTGGCCGGAAAGGTCAGCTACGAAGAGGTCGTCTATCTGCTATGGTACGGCGAACTCCCGAACAAGACACAGCTGGCAGGCCTTCACGAGGAACTGGGGTCACTGCGTGAACTCCCCCAAGGGGTCATCGACTTCATCAAGTCCGCCCCGAAGGATGCCAATCCCATGGATGTCATCCGCACCGGTGTCTCCATGCTTGGTCTCTATGACAAGGTTCCGAACGGCGACATCGACCCTGCAAGGAATCGTCATCGTGCTGCATCCATCACTGCCAAGGTTGGTGTGATCGCCGCTTACTATCACAGGGCCCGTTTGGGGCAGGATCTCCCTCCTGTTCGCAAGGATCTCGGTGAGGCTGCTCATTTCCTCTACCTTCTTAATGGCGTCGAACCCACCGTTGAGGCTGCCAAGACCCTTGACGTGGCCTATGTGCTCCATGCCGATCACGGCATGAATGCATCCACGTTCTCCGCACGTGTCACGATTGCAACCCTCAGCGATATCTACTCGGCGGTTACCTCGGCAATCGGAACCCTCAAGGGACCTCTCCACGGCGGTGCCAATGAAGGTGTCATTCACATGCTCCAGGAGATTGGCGACGAGACCAAGGTCGACGGCTGGGTCGAACAGGCACTCGCCACCAAGAAAAAGGTCATGGGTATTGGTCACCGCGTCTACAAGACCCTTGACCCACGCGCCCCGCACCTCCGCTCCATGGCCGTGCAACTCTGCGAGCAGCTTGGCGAAGGCAAGTGGATCCGCATGTCCGAGCGCATTGCCGAACTAATGAGGGAGCGCAAGGGATTGAACGCCAATGTCGATTTCTACTCGGCCACAGTTTATTATTCCCTCGGATTGCCGACCGATATGTTCACCCCGATCTTCGCGATTTCACGCACTTCGGGCTGGACGGCTCACATCCTTGAGCAACTCGTCGACAATCGCCTCTATCGCCCGCTGAGCGAATATGTGGGACCTGTTGTTGGCAAGACCGTAACTCCTCTGGATCAGAGGGCATAAACTAGGTTTTAGCCGCAGACACTCCCGGAACAGCCCCAGGAGTGTTGCGGGAAAGCCCGTGCGGGGTTATCCTCTGTGAATGAGCGAACTAAGGGTAGAGTCTGGTGTCGTTATTGCCCTTAGGCTTTTTGATATCGCCTATTCCATCGACCTAAAGAGGGTCGAGGATCTCTGGTCCCAAGGAGATGGACGATCCTCCAGTCGTAGTCGACTGAGCTCAACCCCTCCGAAGGCTCTGACCTTCGATGTCCCCCCCGTCCTGCTCACAATGAATCCCGTGATGCTGGAGATCGCAGGAGTTCATCGTCAGGCATCGGTTTCGGCGCGTCTCTACGATTTCGGCGTCGTCGCCCTCTCTGTCCGTGTTCCGGCTTCGGATCTGAGCTGGGAGGCATACTCAGGCCTCTGCGATGCAGTGGATCAAGCCATTGGTCCAAAGGCAGAGAGTGCTCTTTGGAAGGAATTGCTGGAGCAGATCAAATCCTCTCTCTCTCCGGCACTGCTTCGCCCCAACAACTCGACCCTGGAAGAGGATCATCTCGTCGCGATTGTTCAGAAATGGGATAGGACGGTCGTCGGCGCTGAACTTCCGGAACTCATCGACCTCGTGCCGATCCTCTCCGGTGAGAACCGCCCTCTCTCGGAGAAAGCCCGCAAAGATCTCCTGAAACAGCGCTTCTCCTACTACGAGGACGATCTGGTGGTGGTAACATGGGACAGGGCCTTCATCTACGAACCGCGTAGCGATTCCGATGTTTCCGACATCCTAGAGGTCGCCAATGCCCAGTTACTTGAGTTCCGCTACTACGACGAACTGCTCGATGATGAGCTTCCCCGCATGTACGAGCTCGTGAAGCAGGCACGTCGTGCCACGAATCTCCTGGCACCCCGACGTTTTGCGGACCTTGCCCGCAAGCTCTACACACTTGTTGCGGAGGTCACGGAACTCACCGAGAAAGCCGATAATGTTCTCCAGGTGACCGAGGATGTCTATCTGGCCCGCATCTACCTGGCTGCCCTGGAGATCTTCCGCGTACCAACGGTAAGCGCCGCCGTGGATCGAAAGCTCTCCATCGTCAGGGACACCTATGCAGCCCTTTACGCCGAGGCCTCGGGCTCACGAGGAGAGCTTCTTGAAGTCGCCATTGTTGTCCTGATCGTGATTGAGATCGCAATCGCCCTGCTTCATCACACTGTCTGAACGGCCAAGTCTGCTAGTTGGTTATCCCCGCGGCGCTCTTCAAGGACTGCCTTGGAAGAGACGCTCTCCGGAGCCGGGGTATTGGTGTAACTCCAAGTAACCTTCCGATTCGCAACTCCCTCCAGGGGTTGGAAATCCATGGGGATGATCTCAATGACTCCAACGCCCGGAAAAGTATTCATATTCGGGCCCTGCCACCACTTTCCGCAAACAGCGCCTCCGGTGATACAGGGAACGCCCTTCAACTCCAGGCGCTCATTCATGTGGACATGCCCTTGAAGGATTGCCACGACGGGCCGATTGCTAAGTTTTTCCATCACGAGGTTCGCATTCAGCACACTCACCCTTCCAGGTGACGGACCAACAAGGCCTCCTAAGGATCCGGAAACAAAAGTATGAAAAGGAATATGGGTGCAGAGGATGATGGGCTCATTTTGGGGAATCGTGGCGAGTTCATGATCAAGCCACGCCAACTGGTCCTCATCGATCCATCCCTGATAGGGCTCCTTACCCCCCACCACCTTGATCGAGTCGAGCATGAGGAATCGGTATCCGCTCGAGTGAAAGGAGCGATAGGTATGCTCTAATCCAAAATACTTTCGCCACCTCCAGCGGGGATCTCCAAGTGCTGGAGACCCATCAGCCTGAAGTGGTTCGTAGAAGTCATGATTGCCAATGAGCGGCTCAAGCCTTGTCTGAAGTTTCTTCAGGAAGGTGTCGGCAAGCCCCCAACGGTGCTCCATCTCCTTTCCCGGGGATTGAAATCCCCCATGAACAAAATCTCCTCCCCCGATGATGAGATCTGGCTTGAGGGAGTTCATCAGTTCCGCCGTACGATCCAGCCAAACTGGGGCATCATGCTCATCCATGGCGTGGCAGTCCGTGAGAAAACCGAGTCGAATCGGTTTTAATCCCGCAGGAAGCTCAACTCCTCCAAAAACCCTCGGCAGTAAAAGCTGGGAAGCAAAGAAAGCGCCGAGACCGACAACGAAATCACGCCTGCTCCAGGCGGGCAGCTGATCTTTGGATGACATATCAAGCACCAAGTCCGAGCCAGAACGATGGTTTCTGCTCGGGGGTGCGCTTGTCAGTCGTGAGTCGAGATTCCATCATCCCTGCCAATCGCACAAACGGGAGACCTATCAAGAGGTAAAGAGCGGCAACCGTGATACCGGTGCCGAAATAGTCGAATGTCTGGGTGGAGATGCGGTTGTAGGCCCCAGTCAGATCGATCAGAGTCACTGCCGATACAAGGGACGAGTCCTTCAGGAGGGAGATGAAATCATTGGTTACCGGGGGGAGCACAAGCCGGAAGGCCTGGGGAATAATGACATGCCGGAGTCCCTGGTGATGGGTCATGCCAAGTGCTCGGGCGGCTTCCATCTGTCCCTTGGGAATGGCAAGCAGTCCTGCGCGGTAGTTCTCTGCCTCGTAGGCAGCATAGTTCAGTCCCAATCCGAGAAGTCCGGCGATGAACGGCTGGAGCTTAATGCCGATATTCGGAAGACCGTAGAAGATAATGAAGAGCTGGATCAGAAGCGGAGTTCCGCGGATCACCTCGATATAAATGGTGGAGATCTGCCTGAGAGGAAAGGGGCCATAGACCCTCATGAGTGCAAGCAGGAATCCCAAGACGATGGCGATCACCATGCCGAGGATGGAAATCTCAAGAGTCAGGATCGAACCCTGCAACAGGATGGGCCAGTAGTTCAGGATACGCTGGAAACGTGCCACGATCCCGCTTTGTGCATCAAACTGGGCGGCAAAGGCCTTGTATTCGGTATCGGGAAGGGAGGGTTCGGAGGACTGGTTGTAAGCCGAGGCCATCACAGGAGTCCAGAGACCCCACCGGGAAAGAATGTCGCGCATCTCGCCGGAATCGATCATTTCCTTGAGCGCCACATTGATCTGTTGCACAAGCTCGGGACGGCTTCGGGAGACGGCGATGCCGTAGGTGATCTTCCCGAAAGGAGGGCCCGTGAACTCGAGCTTGGAATTCGGTGCGGCGTAATATTTTGCGATCGGAAAATCCAGAAGGACACCATAGTTGCGACCATTTACCACATCATCATAGGCATGGACTTCATCGATGTAGGTCTTGACGATGACATTCGGGGTAGACTGCAGCATCTTGAGCGCAGCGGTCTGGTCGATTGTCCCGATCTTACGGCCGGAGAGTTCATTGAGGGACTCCACGGGTGGAGTTCCCTTGGCCACCACGAGCTGCTCGAAGGTGGTGTAATACGGATTACTGAAAAGAACCTCCTGCCCCTTGTCAGCGGTGATTTCGATACCGCAGATCACGCAATCATAGAGACCGCGTCCGAGTCCCGGAATAAGACCATCCCAGCTGTTCTGGACGAGCTTGGGCTCACGCCCCATATGGCGGGCGATTCCGCAGATGATCTCATACTCAAATCCCGTCAGCCTATTGTTCCTATCATAGAAGGAGAAAGGGGCATTACTGGTGATCTGGGAGGCCCAGCGTAAAAGCGGAGCAGCGGCTGAATCAGGCTTCTCGGCCCCCACCAGCAGTGAGGGTGCAAGGCACAACAGCATGGCTAAAAAACGAGTCTTCATCCGTGTTTTCATTAGAGGAAGCGATGCAGGAAACGGCGGGTGCGCTCGTCCTTGGGATTGGTGAAGATCTCATCCTCATCGGAGATCTCCACGATCTCGCCCGCCTCCATGTAGATGATGTAGTCGGAGGCATCCCTTGCATATCGGATCTCGTGGGTCACGACGATCTGGGTCATTCCCTCCGCATCGAGAGTCTTCATGACTGCGAGCACCTCATCGACAAGCATCGGATCGAGGGCGGAGGTCGGCTCGTCGTAGAGCATGACCTTGGGGTTCATCGCCAGGGCTCGGGCGATCGCGGCGCGCTGCTGCTGGCCGCCGGACAGCTGAGCAGGGAAGCGTTTGGCAAACCCAGCCAATCCAACCTTCTCCAGCTGTCGGAGTGCATTCTCCTCGGCTACCTCGCGTGGTTCTTCCTTCACCACCAACGGAGCAAGCATCACGTTTTCCAAAATAGTCTTGTTGGGGAAAAGATTGAACTGCTGGAAGACCATGCCGACACGCTGTCGGAGCTCATGGGCGAGATCATGAAATCTCGGATCCACACGCGTTTCACCCTCGGAGCGCTTCAACGTAACGCCAGCCATCGAAATAATCCCGGAGTCCATGGTCTCGAGGGCATTGAGGCAGCGAAGCAACGTCGACTTCCCGCATCCACTGGGCCCGATGATGGAGACCAGATCACCCTCCTCCATGTCGAAGCCGACCCCTTTCAGGATCTGGACATCACCGAAGCTCTTGCGGAGATCACTGACATGAACAATCGATTCTTCAGACATGAAATATCATGTTGTGCCAAAACCCCTGCCAAAATCCAGAACAAGGTGGGAGTCGGCTGGTGACGTTTCCGTCACAAGAGGATCAGCGCTCCCCCAGAATAATTACGGTGACACCGGTCAGCAGCAGTAACCCTCCGATCATCGTGGTAAGCGTAAGCTGGCATTGTCGGAAGAAAACCCAGGTGAAGAGCACCACGAAGAAGGGGTAAGAGATCTCAATCAGAGAGGCCAGCGTGGGGTTCTTCGCAGACATCGCAGCATAAGTAAGATAGGCACCGAGCGCTCCGATGCCGATGGAGAAGAGGAACCATCCCGTGTCTGATCGGTCGATATCGGCATGCCTCCAGATATTGGGGAGAGTTCCTGAGGAGAGTAGGGCAACCGAGGCCCCCAAGGTGCAGAAGAGCGAATAGCCAAAGAAAAAAAGCAAGGGACTGAACCCCTTTCTTAGGATCTCAGAACTGGCAGCATAACTCATGCCCCAACAGACGGAGGCAGCAACGGCATAGATAATCCACATAGTATGAATAAAAGAAGGAAAACGATGGCACCGAACCATCCATTCCTCAAACGGTAACTCTGATAGCAAAGTTCAACAGCACGGAGCCCCCTTGCCTTTTCTCCACAAACGGGACAAATCTAGCCTTATGGGTATTGAAATTGAACGTAAGTTCCTCATTCGCGATGGTTCCGAGAATCAATGGCGAGGCGACGTCAGCGGCATATCCTATGTGCAGGGATACCTCTCCAGGGAACGCGGACGCACGGTGCGTGTTCGGATTGCGGGACCCAAGGCCTACATCACCATCAAGGGAGAGGTGCAGGGAATCTCCCGTGCGGAATTCGAATATGCGATTCCACTCGAGGATGCACGAGCCATGCTCCCGTTATGCGACGGACCGCTCGTCGAGAAAACGCGTCACCTCATTCCGCACGAAGGTTATGTCTGGGAGGTCGATGTTTTCCACGGCGACAACGAAGGCCTGACAGTCGCTGAAATCGAACTCAAGGACGAAGGGCAGCACGTTCCCATCCCGGAATGGGCAGGTGAAGAGGTGACCGGCGATCCCCGCTACTACAACTCCTCTCTCTCCCGACATCCCTACCGGAAATGGAAAGACGGCACCCAAGCCACATGACGAAATCGTCATGCTCGAGCTGCTCAAGCCATTGGACTTTCAGAAAACACAGCTTACTTTAACGATTCAATAGACAACAAAATGCAAAACAGACTCCCCTTCACCAACCGCATCGTTTTCCTTGGCTTCGGCGCAGTCGCTCGCTGCACCATTCCTGTGCTCCTCAAGCATCTCGAAGTGCCTCTCGATAAGATCACGATTCTTGACTTTGATCCCAACGAGGAGGAGCTGAAGCCTTGGACGTCTCAGGGAGTTCGTTTCCAAAACATCCGGATCACCCCGGATAATCTCTCAGCAGTTCTCGGGGAGCATCTCTCCCAAGGGGACCTCCTGATCGATCTTGCCTGGAATATCGACTGCTGCGAGATCGTCTCCTGGTGCCACGATCACGGGATCCTTTATGTGAACACCTCGGTAGAACTCTGGGATCCCTATGAGCACTCCAAGGGGGCTCACCCCACGGAGCTCACTCTCTACTGGCGTCACATGAACCTTCGTAAGATGAAGGCCGCTTGGTCTCAACCGGGCCCCACGGCCGTCCTCGAGCATGGAGCGAACCCAGGCCTCATCAGCCACTTCACCAAGCAGGGCCTGCTCGACATCGCGGCCCGCTGCCTGGAGGAGAAGAAATTCACGGGCGAAGCTGCTGAGCGCATCGTGACGCATGTTCGGAACCAGAGCTTCAATCATCTGGCTCACGAACTCGGGGTGAAGGTCATCCATTGCAGTGAACGCGACACGCAGATCACCAACAAACCGAAGGAAGTCGACGAGTTCGTCAACACTTGGAGCGTTGAGGGATTCCGCGAAGAGGGAACAACCACGGCCGAACTCGGCTGGGGAACCCACGAGAAGGAATTGCCACCCTTTGCGATCGAGCACACCGATGGGACACAGAGCCAGATCTGCCTGGCGCGCATGGGCATGAACACCTTCGTGAACAGCTGGGTACCCCCGAATCACCGGATCGTCGGCATGGTGGTCCGCCATGGAGAGGCCTTCAGCATCACAGAGAAACTCACGGTGCGCGAGGGAGACAAGACCATCTATCGCCCGACCGTTCACTACGCCTACTGCCCCTGCGATTCGGCGATCGCCAGCCTCCACGAACTTCGTGGAACCGACTACCAACTCCAGTCCCGTATCCGCATCATGACGGACGAGATCATCAGCGGTGCCGACATCCTTGGATCTTTCCTCATGGGGCATCCACTCGGCGCCTGGTGGTGCGGTTCCGATATGTCGATCGAAGAATCACGACGCCTCGTTCCCCATCAGAATGCGACCACGATCCAGGTTGCCATTTCGGTCGTCGCTGCCTGCATGTATATGATAGAGAATCCCGACAAGGGAGTCCTTCTCCCAGACGACCTTCCCCACGAGTATGTGCTCGGTATTGCGAAGCCTTGGCTTGGCGACTTCCTCTCCCTTTCCTCGGATTGGACACCACTCAAGCATTACAAGAACGCTTTCCCGGGATACAATGATCCGAAGCTCGACCATGAGGATCCCTGGCAGTTCAAGAACTTCCTAATCAGCGACGGGGATTAATCCTCCCTTCAACGGGGAACTTGGTGGCTTCGCTCCAAGGAAACCGCACCATGAGTTCCATAAAAAAAACTCCCCGATCGAGGAAGTGTCCTTCAAAGGGCTCAACATCTGCGAAGGCAGGGAAACTGCGTTTTCATCTCAGGCGTGGAGAGCCAATCGGGGAGGAACTCAAGATCATCGCACGACTCCACCTTGAAAAAGCTCTCGACGAACTTTCTGGTAACAATGTCTCTCCGGAACCTGTCCATGAGGCACGGACATCGATTAAAAAAGTACGCGCAGTCATCCATCTCGCCTCCCCCGCCCTAGGCAGTGTTCGCCGGAATTTGATCTCGGAACTTCTCCATGATGCGGCGATGCGACTTGCTCCCCTGAGGGACTCCGAAGTGCAGGTCCAGACACTCGATCTCATGTTGGAAGCCGATGGGTTGACGCCGGAGGAGTTTTCCTCCCTGAGAAGTGGTCTTGCTGATATCGCCAAGCAGCGCCGTGCCAATGATATTCGTCAGATACCAAGAGTAAGGGGATTCCTAGACGAGGCCCTCAGAGCAGTGAAAGCGTGGCCCCTGGAACCGCTCCAAGGGAAAGATGTGAATCGCCGTATCCGACGCATCTACCGGAGAGGAAGATCCCTGCTCGAATTTTGTCAGGTCAGCGACGATCCGGAGGAGTTTCATACCTTCAGAAAAACCATTAAACAGCTCTGGTACTCCATTCGGATTACCTCGCGATCCTGGCCCCAAGAGGGTGAAGATCTTATCCAAGAACTCGGCCTGATGGGTGAACTGGCAGGCAAGGAACGTGATTTCAGCCTTCTTGCTGAAACACTCCGTCTCGGCCCGGTAAACAAAGCATCTCAGCGCTTGATCGCGATACTGGAGGAGGAGCTTCCAAAATTGAGACGTGCCACACTGACCTCAGCCAATGCATTCTTCGAACAGAGACCCAAGTCCTTTGTGGAGCACCTGGATCTCTAAAACTCTCCCCATTACTCTAATTGGGCATGATACCAGACTCCTCCTCTCTGCCGCTCCACAAAGTCGATTCCCTCCTGCTGCAGACAGTCGAGCAGGCGGTTGCCATCGTCCGCCCCAACTTCCACATGGGACTCGATCTAGTGCTTGCGATCATTCCCCTGGTGATTGCACTCCTGATCTTCCATGAGAAAACCAGGATTCCGGCACTCTTCTGGTGGCCGCTATTGGGAATCATGGTTCTCTTCCTGCCGAACGCACCCTATGTTCTGACCGATGTGATCCATTTCGTTGCCAAGGTTCGCGTCACACCACCTCTGCCGATCTGGGCGATGAGTCTCCTTCTCGTGGAATATTTTTTCTATTTTCTAATCGGAATGGAGTGCTTTGTGATCCCAATGATGCTCTGGGAAAAGACTCTCCGTCGGCATCGCTTGGGTCGCCTCATTGCTCCAGTGGAACTGCTGATTATTTCGCTCAGTGCCTTTGGAATTTACCTGGGACGCATCGACCGACTCAACAGCTGGGATGTCGTCACTGATCCGGAACGCCTCGTGAATCAGGCTCTCCATGATGCCCTTGCCCTGAAACCGGAGGAGATGACCCTTCTCTTTTTTGTTACCGTCGTCGTGCTCTACTACCTGATGAAATCATTCAACATCCTGATCACCGCACTCCTCGTGAAGAACGAGACAGCGGACGTTACCTCAGAAGTTCACTAACGTAGCTTCCAGAACATTGCGACGGTGATAATCAGACCGATCGCCGTAATAAGATAACGTACCTTCTCCTGCGAAAGTCTCTGGGAATAGGTGGCGCCGACATAATATCCGGCAACAGCCCCGACCGTCATTACCGCCATGCGCGGCCAGTCGATCAATCCATGCACCGTGAACCAGATCGCGGCAACGAGATTGATCAGGGATCCGAGAACATTCTTCAGCGTATTCATCTGATGAATGTTGGAAAAACCAAGGAATCCGAGCGCCGCCAACATCAGAATCCCAATTCCAGCCCCAAAGTATCCCCCATACACGGAAACCAAAAATTGAAAGGCCATGGCACTCATCAGATGCCATCTTCCAGAGGGAACACCTTGCATGCCCATTCCCTCCATCATGAGTTGATGGGAGACCCTCCTCCTGACCACTCCCTGAATCATAAAGAGCACGGTGGCAAAGAGCACCAGATAGGGAACCAGTCGGGCAAAGGAGCTCTCACTTCCGAATGTCAGGAGAAAACTGCCAAGCAAGCCGCCGGCAATACTCACCGGAATAAAGGAGGTGAGCCAGGACTGAACCTCGGCGAGGTGCTTCCTGAATCCATAAATACTGCCCGAGGTACCGATGACGAGTGACAGAGTACTCGTGGCATTCGCCTCCACAGGGTTCATACCGAAGAGGATGAGGATCGGAAAAGTGATGAGCGTGCCTCCTCCGGCTACCGCGTTGATCATTCCCGCAGCGCAGGCAGAAGCCAGCAGGGAAATCATTTCGATCCAAGACATTTGTTTAAGCTAGCAGAAATCCCAAAACCATGGCGATCCGATATCCCCACCTTCACCTACCGAATCTTCTTTTGATCGAGGCAATCTGAGGGCATCGTTTCGCCCCCTATTTTATTTCAACATCATGCTGACAGCTTCCGGTCTTTCCAAATCCTACGGCGGACGAGCCCTCTTCGAGGAGGCCTCGCTCCAGATTAACCGCGGAGACCGCATCGGACTCATCGGTGCGAATGGAGCGGGTAAATCGACACTGTTTTCGCTGATCCTCAAAGAGGCCTCCCCGGACTCCGGCACCGTGGCCCTGGAGAGGAGTATCACCATCGGCTTCCTTCCGCAGGAGAGCGCACCCTCGGGTGATGAAACCGTTCTGGAACTGGCGACCAATATTTCCTCCGATATGGAGGAGGCTCAGCGACAGATGAGGGAATATTCCGAAGAGGATCCACTCCATCATGAGGGCGCGGGACGGTTCGCCGAACTCGATGGCCACTCACTTCAGGTGAAGGCGAAACGGATCCTGAGTGGCTTGGCCTTCCGCGAAGGAGATGTGAACAAGCCGGCGCGCACACTCAGCGGAGGTTGGATCATGCGCGCACATCTGGCCCGACTTCTGGTGATGGAACCCGATATCCTGATGCTCGATGAGCCAACCAATCACCTTGATCTTGAATCACTCGGCTGGTTTCAGAGCTATCTCTCGAAATATTCCGGTGCCATCCTTGCCATCTCGCACGACCGCGAGTTCTTGAATGCAATTTGCGTCGGCATCCTCGAGATCCGTAACCGCAAGCTCAATCGCTACAGAGGCAACTACGATGACTATCTGGCCCAGAAGGCCGCCCGCGAGGAACAACAGTGGGCCGCCTACAAGAATCAGCAGCGAGAGATCGCGGAACTCCAGCGCTTCATCGATCGTTTCCGTGCCAAGGCTAGCAAGGCTTCCCAAGCTCAGGATCGTATCAAGCAGCTCGACCGTATGGAAAAAATCGAGCCACCTGAGCGCGATGAGGCCACAGTGCACTTCTCGTTTCCACAGCCAAAGCGAAGCGGACAGCGGGTGATCACCCTGGAGGGAGTCAAGCAGGCTTACAGATCCCATGTGGTCTACTCACACCTCGATCTCGAAGTGGAAAAAGGTCAGAGGACCGTCCTCGTGGGGCCGAATGGCGCCGGCAAATCAACCATGCTCAAGATCCTGGCAGGAATGCTCCCGCTAGAAGCAGGAACAGTCACCCCGGGCCACAACCTCTCGATCGGTTACTTCGCCCAGCACCGAACCGAGATGCTGGATGTGAAGCGTACCGTTCTTGCCGAGGCGATGGAGACACAGACTCCGGTTCCGGAACAGACTGTCCGGACCATTCTTGGATCTTTCCTGTTCCGTGGCGATGATGTCTTCAAACCGGTGGGTGTGCTCAGTGGAGGAGAAAAGAGTCGTCTGGCATTAGTGAAGCTGCTGCTCAATCCTCCCAACCTTCTGCTCTTGGACGAGCCGACGACTCACCTCGATATGCCGAGCATCGATGCCCTGATCGGAGCACTGAGCCAGTACGAGGGAACGCTCCTTTTCGTCAGTCACGACGTCCACTTCATCAGGGCACTCGCTACCACAGTCCTGCATATCAGCGCGGGAAAGCTTACTCCCTACGCAGGGGATTATCAGTACTACCTCGATAAATCTGGATCACTCTCCGAGCGCGCGGCGCTCGTCGCTCCCGGGGATTATCGCCCAGAAGCATCCGGTGCTCAGGAATCTGCACCTCGCGTAAAGATGGGACTCAAGGAGATCAAGGAACAGCGGCGTGCCGAAGCCGAGGCCAGGAAGGCGGCCAATAAAATCATCAGGGAACAGCAGGCCCGTCTCAAAGCTGCAGAGGAAGAGATCACTCGACTCGAGTCCCGCCAGAGGGAACTGGTCTTGGAACTCGAAAACTCCGGTGGAAAAGCCTTTGAGTTAAACCGAGAACTGGCCGAACTTCAGGAACGCCTTAGTTCAGTGATGGAAGAGTGGGAGAAACTCTCCGCTTCACTCCCTCCTGCCGACGAGGAAACCCCAGGAGAGAGCTAAGATTTCAAAACCTTCCAACAAATGTTTGCCCGATACCTGCACGCTCGAGTCAAAAGCTTCGGTTACGCGTTCAATGGTCTGAAGGTTCTCTTGCTGACGCAACCGCACGCCCAGCTACACGCGCTCTCAACCATTGCGGTTCTTGCACTGGGGAAAATACTCCACTTGCGACGCTGGGAATGGGTAGCGATCCTCCTCTGCATTGCTATGGTTTGGATGGCAGAGGCGCTCAATACAGCCTTGGAGTTTCTGGCAGATGAGGTCTCTCTCGAGAAGAGGGATCGGATTGGTAAAGCCAAGGATATCGCTGCAGGAGGCGTCCTGATCACGGCCTTAATCTCCATTGCCGTCGCCGTGTTGATCTTTGCGAATCACCTAACCCCTTATTTCAGGGTTTAGACCTGCATCCATCCTCACTCCCTTTTTACAGGGAGGTGAGACTACAGATCCTTTCTGCGGAAATAGGCGATTCGAACCGGCTCCAGAGCCGAGAAATAGCCGACCATGTCATTGATCCTCATTGTGACCCAGGGTTGGGCAAAATTGATACCATTCTTGGTAAAAACGATATTGTCCGCAAGATAGACGGAGGAATGCAACACACGGTTCTGTGCATTGATGAGGAGAACCAGATCCCCCTCAATACTCGGCTTTCCGATCTCATAATAGTTCCGGGTGATGTAGTCAGCGGCAAAGTCGTTATCACTCATCCTTGGATCCGGCTTGAGATTAAAGAAATTCAGGGCGCTCCAGTGGCAATCCGGCAGTTTCACCTCACCCTCCGATGTCATTGCGGGTGTAATAAAGAGATGATCGCGAGCCAGGGGCGGGAGGATATACTCGATACTCAAATCTCCGCCGAAATTGAGACGCCCGAGCGACTCAAACAGCGGACGTACATCTTTCACGAGGATATGAGGGATTGCGAGCGTCCAATAATTCAACGATTTATTGATATCCGTATCAGGCCGGATCATGAGCTTTAATTTGACAACCTTCTGTCCGGTCATTGCCTTGAGAAAATCAGATCGTTCATCATCGGATTCCACGTGCTTGAGCACCACTTCAGGATCACTGAAATAAGTAAACCCATTGCGCTTGTAGATAAGATGCTCCACGGATTGCCTGGTCTGCACCGAAATATTCCGATGCCCTTGGAAGATGGAGGTGACATCCCCGCCCGGAATATAATAAGGGGTTGCCTGAAAACGATTGGCCGTATTGGAAGCAAGCTGCAGGTAGAGTTTGGAGCGTACTTCCGGATCCAGAGAAGTGATGAGGGTTTCATCGGGCTTCAGAATCACAATATTTCCAGTTCCTGGAATTCTGGTGGCAATCAATGTTCCGATCTGATCCTCGCCAAGACCGGAAGCTTTCAGAAGATCATGAATTGCCGGTTCCGAGAGGGTTCCAAACGTCCAGAGCGGTCCCTCGCCGGAGACCTTCTCAAACCCTACGTACTCCTCGGGTTGCTCCATTCGGAGATCGAGTTCTTTAAGCTCTCCCCACGCTCCCAGATGAACAGTCTCTGGCGAACCTCGCTCCTGCTTCTCAAAATGATTATCTACCAGCAATGTAACTGCCACAGTCATCACGATCAGAATGAAAGCTGATAGAATCGTTCTCCACCGTGATGGATGAGAGACGACTTGCTTTAAAAAGTTTTTATCTTCCACGAAGAATCCTCAAATTGAACAAAATGACTGACGGTGAAGGATTCTGAGGGGGGAAAATGTATAAAGTCGGATGCATTATTTCTCAAACACCATTTTTTTGAAAAAAGTTATGCCTTATTCCGTTGAGCTTTCCGGTTGACCAGAGCGCTTTGCTCCAGCAATCTAGAAAGCCAATTTATCAGGTGAGGTGGCTGAGTGGTCGAAAGCAGCGCTTTGCTAAAGCGCCGTACTCCAAAAGGGTACCGAGGGTTCGAATCCCTCCCTCACCGCCATTCAACATCGTTGAATGGCGTGAGCCGTAGGGATGAGAACCTAGGTTCGAATGGCATGCCGCGATCAGTGGCAAATCGATAAAGGCGAAGCCATCTTCCAAAGCCCGTGCAGGACACGGGATAATCCCTCCACCCAGTTATTGATTGTCACAACAGAAGGAGGGATACTTTGCGTACTCATGAGCACGGTGACCACAAAGACAATATCTGCCTCCTCCGTCACGGTCTCTGTTCCCGGAACAACGGCTAATCTGGGTCCCGGCTTCGATTCCTTTGGACTCGCTCTTGAAGTTGCGAACTTGGTCACGGTTTCCACCACGAACAAGAGGACTCCTCTTCCAGCGATGGTGGAAGCTACGGGAAGAAGCTTTTTCCTAGGTAGCGGACTGCCTCCCTTCCCGTTTTCCTGGAAAATCAAGGGAACGGTTCCCCAAGCACGCGGCCTTGGCAGCAGCGTCACAGTACGACTCGGCATTCTCATGGGACTTAATTCCCTTTGCGGTAATCCTCTCTCTCGCCACGGGATCTACCGTCTCTGCGCTGAACTGGAGGGCCACCCTGACAATGCTGCTCCTGCAATGTTCGGGGGATTCACTATTGCACGATCCCATCTCGATCCCATTCGTCTTCCAGTTGCTGCCAACCTACGCTTCGTTCTCCTCATCCCTGATTTCGAGGTTGCCACCCCCGCCGCGCGCAAGGTCATGCCAAAGTCGATCAGCATTGGCGATGCGGCTGCAAATACGGCGGATGCCGCAGTGATCGCAACGGCTTTCGCTACCAAAAAATACGAGCTGTTACGGGGCGCCTTCGGTGATCGCCTTCATCAGCCGTATCGTTCCCGACTGGTTCCCTTCCTCGGAGAGGTCGTCACCGCGGGTGAGCAGGCTGGAGCTATCGGAGGATGGCTCAGCGGATCCGGATCGACGATCTGCTGCCTTGCCCCGAGCGCTGTTTCTGCAAAAAAAGTCTCCTCGGCAATGCGATCCGCTGCACCGAAAGGTACCCGGATGCTCATCGTCGCCGCCGATAATAGCGGCGCCAGAGTTCTGAAATCGTGATGCCTTGATGCGGCAGTTTCTCGACAGACTCGAACAGTTTGCGGTCGATGTCATCCTGGAGCGAAGAGGTGGCAAAAGGGCGGGCCTTCTCCGCATCGTACTGCGGGCATTATCCCTTCTCTACCTCGCCATCGTCTCGCTACGGATCAAGCTCTACGGTTCCAACATTCTGAGGTCACACCAGATCGGATGCCCTGTGGTGAGCATCGGCAATCTTACCGTGGGAGGCACAGGCAAGACTCCCGTTGTCGAAAAACTCGCGCGAGAACTCTCGATGCGAGGCAGAAAGATTGCCATCTTGAGCCGTGGGTACAAAAGCACTCGTCGGAGGATTTCCGGAAACAATCCCTCCCCCGTGCGCATTGTCTCAGAGGGAGGAGCGCTACTCCTTGATTCCAAGAATGCCGGCGATGAGCCCTTCATGCTGGCCAAAAACCTTCGCGGAGTGGCCGTTGTGGTTGACAAGGACCGGGTCGAATGCGGACGCCACGCCATCTCACAACTCAACAGCGACCTGCTGATCCTTGATGATGGACTCCAGTACCTCCGTATGCACCGCCGATTCGATCTCGTCCTGATCGACCGGGAGGCACCCTTCGGGAATGAATATATCCTTCCCCGTGGCACCTTGCGTGAGCCGCCGTCCCACCTGCGACGTGCCACACACATCCTGATCACCAAATGCGATGGAAGCGATCTCTCGGATCTGTACCGGCGCATCCGTCTTTATAACCGAACTGCTCCCATCATCGAATGCCGGCACCGCCCCGTGGAACTTCAGGATTTCTCGACCGGTGAGCAACTCCCTCTCTCAACCCTTCAGGGACTGAAGGCGGGAGCCCTCTCCGCCATTGCCTCGCCGGAGAGTTTTGAGCAAGGACTCAGGAGACTCGGCGTCTCGTTGGAACTCACCCAGAGCTTTGCGGATCATCACCGCTACTCGAAGCGAGAGCTCGACCGCTTCATCAAACGCTGCACACGACGCGGTGTCTCTTGCATCCTCACCACCGAGAAGGATGCGGTACGGATGCCCCGCCTGCTGAATCAAGAGATTCCCATCCGTTACTTAAGAATAGAGATCGAAATCATCAAGGGTCAGGAGCACTGGGACAGAATGCTGGAGCAACTTCTCCATCACCCGCATCCCGTCATCAAGGATTCCGAGACATGTGAGGCAGAACTTCGTCAGGCACCCGTCGCCTGAGATTGATACCCTCTCTGAATTTGCCTATCCGGCAATTACCGGCACCATCACGGCGTCGCTCATTCCATGGAGGATTTTTTTGTCAGCAGGACAGACTGTAGCAAGAACACCTCCGAGTATTGACTTGCCCTCATTGACAAAGAAATAGGGGCTTAGGCGCGCACGCCCCTTCATCACAGTGACCTTCCCCTCCGCATCGTAGAGTGATTGATCCGATAGGAGGGAATGACGGAAGACCTGAAGAATGTAGGGATGTTCCGGGAACTCGTGGAGAGCCCGCTCAATAACACCTTCCCACTCCACACGGGAGAGATCAGAGCCCAAGGAAACCCCTCGTGCTCCCCACGCACGACCATCGAAGCCGCTGATTTTAATGATCAGATCACGGGCCTTCTGACTGAAAGTTCCAAGTTCCCTCCAATTCTGAATATCAAGACGCGGGTAGACTGCGTTTGGAGGAAGTGGGGTTGGATCGAGAACCCAAGTGTAGGGAATCCACTTTTGCAGGGATTGCATGCCGCGTTCACCCAGTTGGCGGATCCAAAAATCACGGAGTGGAGCCATCCAGAAAAGAGCCATCCAGAGTTTCTCCTCAAGCTGTGCTTTGGGAGGCGGCGTTACGAAAACACGACCCTCGGCAGCATCTCGAAAGAGTCCTTCGGCACACGGCACCTGAGGGAGGTCGAACATCTCGAAGAATCGGTAGACATTCCCGCTCCATCCCCGGCGTGAGGAAGCATCCGTCACCTTCCAATCAGGGCTCCCCCTCCGCTCGGATAGGCGCTCAGCAATCCACTCCATCTCCGGTCGGTAGGTCGAGGCCTCCTCGGAAACAATGATCTCACCTGCGGGCAACAACGAAGAAAACCCCTCGAACATCCCTTGCGTACCACCCAGCACATCAAAGCCAAAGGAGGCGTAGGTCTCGTTTAACCAAGCGGTGAGACCGATACCTCCCGGTATCTGATCGAGTTCACAGATCGAGAATCCATCCTCCGTCACGATGAGATCGGGACGGATCACCCGGGCAATCTGTCCGCGAAAGGCGGGATTTCTGCCGAGCGCCACAACTTCCGGCGGCTTTCCCTGATCAAGAAGCTCAGCGATCCAGGAGGGTTGACGCCCGTCGACGCTTTGACGGTAGAGTAGATCGCAGGCCTGAGCGAACTGAAGCAAACGATGTCCCATGGATTCAAGCTCTCGGGCGAGCTTCACGTCCAAGGTGTAGGGGGAAGGAGCCCAGAGCCATTCCTTGCCGGCGAAGAGCTCCCCCTCTGGGATGCGACGACGCAGTTCTAAAAGCGGCACAGGAGCCGGTGTGGTGGAGTCGCTTGCGATCACGAGAGCAGGTTTCTGAGCGCCTCACGCACCACATCCTCGGCCGAGGAATCAGGGGAAAGCTTCGGCATGACGGCCTTCACGGCCTTGCGGGCATCGGCCTGTTTGTAACCAAGAGAAATGAGTGCCAGGACAGCATCGTGGAGATGACGCTCAATCCCAGCGGGAGCGTTTTCACGGCTTGCCGCCTCCCACTCCGCAGCGACGCCGAGCTTGTCCTTGAGTTCCAAGACGACACGTTCGGCGGTCTTCTTACCGACTCCGGAGATCTTTGAAATCGCAGCGATATCGGAGGTCACCACAGCTGATTTGAAATGCCCGACTTCCATTCCGCTCAGAATGGCCAGGGCAAGCTTGGGACCGACACCGGACACATGGGCCATGAGAAGACGAAAGAGGTCTCGCTCCTCGGCAGAGGAAAAACCGTAAAGGATCTGTGCATCCTCACGCACATGATGATGGGTTAGCACCCTGACTTTCACCCCGGGATTCGAGAACTTGTTGTAACTCGAGAGCGGAATCAGAATCTGGTAGCCGATGCCGCCGGCATTGACGACGATCTGGTTCGGAAGCACATCTTCCAGTATCCCTTCGACAAAAGTGATCATGACACCCTTGTTTCTACCTATCTTCAGCGCTAAAGACCAGAGGTTGTCGTACTCGAGCCGAATTCCAATATTCCTGTTGTCTGCACTATTTTTCTACGGAGCGGGTGCCGGGCTTCACGGCAGCGACGAAAAGAGCTCGTTGGCGTTGCTCTTCGGGGGGTACTTTGAACGTCCGCCGATCCACCGTTTCCTCCCCGGATCGAAAAGAACGTTGCTCTTTCCAGCTCGTATCACCAGCCATGGCGAAATAACTCCCCTGGGATCGGGAGACAGAATGTCCCCTAAAGACTGGGATGCCTTTGTGAAACGATCCCGTGAGGATACCTCAGTATTGATGGCCACCATTAACCCCCTGATGGTCCGCGACAACCACCAAGTGATCCAGGCAGCGGTGATTAGTTCGGATGATCCGATACTCGCCTCCTGCATTCTCAATCCGGGGTTTCTCCGCCGTTTCAGCGCGATCTTCGGACCGGAGTTGATCGTGGCCATCCCGTCACGAACTAAAATCTATGTCTTCCCAAAACTCGCCAACAGGCTTGCAGAAATGGCCCGGACAATTCGCGATGATTATCTGATCTCGCCCCAACCCGTCTCCACGGAACTCTTTGAACTTTCCAAAAAAGGAATGCGGACCATTGGCACTGTCGATCCTGACGATCAGTAAACGGAAAAATCAGACCGCCTCAGCCAGCAACGCTTGCTCAGGCGTCAGTTCATCCTCACCGCGACGAGCCCTCTCGACACGCTCTAAATAATGATCGAGCACCCTGTCGGGAATACCCGCAATCCTCGCCGAGGCAAAGGCCTTGATGGCCTCCTCCCACTTACGTTCACGGAAAAGAATCACCCCTTTCCAGAACTGGTCACGACTGCGCTCCCTCTCAGGAGAGAGGGAATTCTTGGGTGCCAGGAACTCATAGAGTTCCACTCGACGGCGACTGCCGGCACGTTGGAGAAGATCAATGGGACGCCCTTCCACGGTTTCAGAGGCCATCTCATAGGATAAAGGACCACTCAGGATCCGGCACCCATACTGGGCACAAGCCGCGGAGAGATGACGTGTGAAATCCACCACAGGACCCGAAACACTGTAACGCCCCAGTCGTGCACCACCATAGGCGGCAGCGATCATCGGGCCTGAGTTCACCCCAATACGGAAATCGAGACGCTGCTGCCAGCGGTTGTCGCACTCGCGGTTGAGTTCCTCGAGTCTTGATACGAGATCGATCGCAGCCCGGGCAGCCTTCGCCGCATGGTTGAGAATTCCCTGTGGCGCGAGTGGAGCCCCGAAGACAACCCGGATGCTTTCACCCGAACATTCGTCAAGATAACCACCAACATCGACCAAGAAGTCGGATGCCGTTCGGAGATAGAGATTCATAAGGGAGACATAGTCAGCCGGCTTCAGAACCTCCATGAGTTCGACATGGTTGTGAACCGAGCAGACGAGCACCGAGGCATCATGCATCTCACCGGGAAAATCAACGGGCAATTCCCCGTCGACCAGCTGTCGGAATATCTCGGGTCGGAGACGCTGGCCGAAAAGTCGACGCAACACAGGCTCCCTAGATCCGGCCTCGGTTCTCCGGAAGAGAGTGATCGCAATTACACAGAGCAGGAGGGCCGCCATTCCAGGCGCGGGATTCAGATAGCTCTCGTAGAGGGAGAAAACGAGCGAAGCTCCGAGCACAAGCAGCAAGGAGGCAAGTGCCAGGAGCAGCATTTCCCGCAAGCTGGCCGCAAGACCAAACCAGAGGGAGAGAGGAATAAGAAGCAACGCCAGCACCAGGGGCAGACCATGCGCTGAGGGATGCAGTGAGGTAGCATGAATCAGGTTTTGCCATGCACTCCCCACTCCGACAAAAGCACCAACAAGCTGAAGAACGACAAGGAGCGTCACCGTGACAATCAGGAGGATCAGGAATGATTTCAGCAGCCTCATTTGAATCTAGTCAGACGTGTCGTTGTGATGGAGACGGATAATTAACCACGGACAGGTAGATTTTCAGCAACATCAGGGGGAATCAAGGGAAACGCGTCAGGGATTACAGTTCTTACCTTTGAAGAGGTTTTTCATCAACTTACCGAAACCCACTCCCTTGCGTTCCGCCACATTAAGCGACGCAAGGATCGCACTCCGTGCCTGTGCATGAGAAGCGAAGCGTTTTCGAGGATCTGGGTCCGTCATCCGAACCAGAATTTCTTTTGTTGCCGGAGAGACTGCCACCCTGGACAGGTCGATTGGCCTGAGCTTTAGTGTCAATAACTCAGGTATTGAGAGTCCCTCCGTTTCATAAGGAGGGGCGGAAGACAGCGCATGGTAGAGACAGCAGCCTAGGCCATAGAGATCGGATCGAATATCACCGGGAAATCCCTCCAGCATCTCCGGAGCAACGTAATCAGGAGTGGCGAGAAGATGAGACTGATCGACAGGTTTTGTCGCCGTACTACGAGCAAGACCGAAGTCCCCCAACTTGGCACTGCCGTCACGGGTAAAGAGAATATTGGCGGGCTTCAGGTCACGGTGAACAATCCCGCAAGACTCTGCCGCAGCAAGAGCATCGAGGATCTCCACACCGACCCTAAGCACAGCCACTTCATCGAGGCAACTAGCCTTGGTATCAGAAGAGACGATCCGCTCATGAAGAGAGCCCCCTTCCATGAATTCCATCATCAGGCGGGCTCCATGGTCATCCTCCTCCAGAGTCAGAACCTTTACCACCGTGGGATGATCCACCAACTGGGCGGAGACCGTCTCATTCCGGAGCAGCATCAGATGCTCCTCGTAATCAGGAGATGATTTTTCCAAGACCTTCAGCGCCACCTCAGAGACAGCTCCATCCTCCGTCGTGTACTGCGCCCGAAAAACCCGTCCGCTCCCACCCTGACCTGCGATTTCGAGAAGCTCATACGGACCGATCCTTCTCTTAATCCTGACTTCGGAGCGGCAGCGCGGGCAACGAACCATGGAGAAAAAAGGCTCCCTCGCAGTATCCAGCATCACCCCACATGAGGAACATGGTTCCTCGGAGCGGTCTGGGGGGATTGATGACATCCATTGACCCTAATGGCGGAAACCCTCATCCTTCAAGCGACTCGGATCAGGAAACACTCCCGAGACCGCGAACGCACTTCCCATGACAGAACCCACAGTCCACGAAATCACCGCCTCCGACGAGGATAGCCGCCAGAGGGTCGACATGGTTCTGGTTCGCCATCTCCCCCATCTTTCGCGTTCTAAGATCCAGGCTCTGGTTAAATCCGGACGGGTCACCCTGCGGGGAGAGCCGGTTAAAAACAATGAAGAGGTGAAGTCAGGAGATCTCTTCCGAGTCGAGGAGGAGCCGCCCAAGCCACCGACAGGAGCCAGAGCCGAGGACATTCCCCTGGAAATCCTTTACGAGGATGATGATTTACTCGTGGTCAACAAGCCGGCTGGCATGGTCGTGCACATTGGCGCAGGTCACGAGGAGGGGACGCTGGTCAATGCCCTCCTGCATCATGGAGCCTCTCTATCGGCAGGCTCCGAGGAGCATCGTCCTGGCATCGTCCATCGTCTTGATAAGGAAACAAGCGGCTGCATCGTTGTGGCCAAGAACGATCAGACTCACGCGGCCCTCTCCCAAGCCTTTGCCGACCGCCAGGTAAAGAAAACCTATCTTGCCATCATCCGTGGAAGACCGCGCCATACGAAAGGAACAATCGACCTCGCAATCGGCCGTCATCCGGTTCAGCGCCAGAAAATGACCCCCCGGCGCGCCCCTTCGGGACGCGATGCCGTGACGGATTACGAACTCCTCTCCACCCGTGATGGCTGGACCCTCATTGCCTGCATGCCCCGCACGGGACGTACGCACCAGATCCGCGTTCATCTTCAGAGCCTGGGACATCCGATCGCAGGGGATCCACTCTACGGAAAGCGCGACAAGTTTGAGCGCCATCTCCTCCATGCCTGGAAGCTTGAGTTCCAGCACCCCCGCACCGGTGAACTCCTCAGCTGTGAAGCCCCCCTTCCTGCGGATTTTGGGCTCGTTCCCCTACCCGCTTCAAAGCCACCATCCCGGGCATGAGTGCGACTTCAGACGGATTTCAGGAAGCCTTGGATGCCACACTCCCCATTCTCCAATCCATGACCAAGAATCTCAGGGGAAAACCCAAGGCCACCCGGACCAGCCTTGAAAATTTGAAGGCCTCGCTCCCCCCCTCCTTTGAAAAACCGATGGCAACAGCCGGGGAAACGTTCAAGCCTGCAGAGTCTCCAAAGCCGTCAGATCAGATCAAGCCCGCTTCCCCGATTGTTTCGGGTAGTGACGACGGGCGACTGGCAAAGCTGGAGGTTCTTAAAAAAAATATCCTCTCCTGCACGCGCTGCCCCCATCTGGTGACCAGCCGTACTCAGGTGGTCTATGGCGTTGGCAATCCCTTCGCAGAGCTTCTCTTTGTCGGGGAGGCTCCGGGCGAGGAGGAGGATCTCCGCGGTGAACCCTTCATCGGCAAGGCAGGCCAACTCCTCACCAAAATCATCAGCGCGATGGAATACACACGTGAGGATATCTTCATCGCCAATGTCCTGAAGTGCCGTCCCGACATGCCTGAAGGAGAGTCAGGGAACCGCAAGCCAAAGCCCGCAGAGATGGCCACATGCCTTCCTTGGCTCACGCAACAGATCGAGCTCATCAAACCGAAGGTCATCGTCGCTCTCGGCCTGACTGCCGTGGAGGGATTGCTGGGTGAACCCTGCACGATGCGCGATGTCCGTGGCAAATGGCTAGAACATCACGGGGTGCCTCTCATGCCGACTTATCATCCCGCCTACCTCTTGAGGAATCAGACGCTTGCCGAAAAACGAAAAGTCTGGGAGGACATGCTGCTCGTGCTGGAAAAACTCGGCCGCCCCATCAGCGCAAAGCAGCGCGGCTACTTTTTGGAAAAAGCGTAGATTCACTCGGGTTCGCTTCCTCATTTCACGGTGAAAGCATCTCCGACACATCCCCACTCGTGCGGCTCACTGCCAGAGAGAATCCTTCGGACAGCCTTCCACTGGATTGTCATCACCGGATGCAGGATCCTCTATACCCTCACGTGTAAGGTTCATGTGGTGGAGCTGGCTCCCGTTCCTCGGAGCGGAGCCTTGATCATGGCTTCTAATCACATCAGCCACTTTGATCCCCCTATCCTGAGTGGATTTTTTCCGAGACGGCTTGATTGGCTCGCCATGAAGGAGCTCTTTGGAGCCGGCTGGTCGGAGCGGGTCTTCACCTGGTTGAATTGTATTCCCGTCGACCGTAGTGGGGCAGATCGCACAGCCCTCCGGCAGGCCTTCCACCGACTCGACGACGGGCGGGTGATCGGGATCTTCCCCGAGGGAGGTCTCCGAGCTGCTGAATGGTCGATTATCAATGGGGCAGCAATGAAGCCTGGCCTTGCCATGCTCAGCATCCACTCGGGAGTTCCAATCATTCCCTGTGTGTTGATTGGCAGCGATCGTCTCTACAAACCGGACAACTGGCTCCGCCGAACCTCCCTCTATCTCATCATCGGCGATGCCATTGAACCGCCTAAGGAGGATGTTCGTCAATCAGGGGCCCGGGAACGCTTTGCGGCGGATCTCTCACAGGCTTTTATTTCACTCAAGGAGGAGGCCATGGCCCGCTTTCATCTCTCAGAAGAAGATCTCCCCCAGACCCCTCAGGCTAGAAAAGGTATCCATCCATGAGATCCCTGATCAACCGAACGGCCCATGCGGGAATGGATGCCATCATGTGCGCCATGATGAATACCGCTCAATGGCGACTGCGCCACCACGCAGTCACGAGCGAACGACTCGAGGAATATCTGCTGGAGTGTCAGGGGCTTGATTATCGAAGCTATTATGCTACTCCAGAAGAGAATCGGTCATTAACAGCTCCGGATTGGAGAAGGGATGGTCACCTTCTCTCGTGGAGGTCTCCGCTTCCAGGAACACACCTTGAGAATAATACTGTCGCAGCCCACCTCTTTGAGACAACGCTCCCAACCGCATCTCATGGAACACCGACGATCATTCTCTTGCATGCACTCATGTCGGCCAGTGACTACGGCTACCGCCGGATTGCCAAACGCTTCAAAAAACAAGGGTGGAATGTCCTGTTTCCTCATTTGCCCTATCATTACAGCCGCACACCAAGAGGGTATGCCAACGGCGCCCTGACCATCACTTCCGACCTCATCAGAAACGCAGAGACCCTGAGACAATCGGTCATCGAACTACGCCAACTCATTGCCTGGTCACGTCAGCAAGGATCAAGGAGGATCGCGCTGCTCGCCACAAGTTACGGAGCATGGGTAGCCTCCCTTGCTCTCTCCTTGGAGATAACCGATTTTAGTATCCTTTTGCAGCCCGTAGCTGACGTGAAACATGCGACCTTCGGCAGCCCGGCCAGCCACATGATGGCCGGTTATCTGAAGCGTAATGGAGTCCATCCCGAAGCTCTTGACCGGCACGCTCACCTGAGTTCACCGGCTCGAATGACTCCTCTCACACCACCGAATAGGATCACAATTATTGGGGGTAAGTATGACCGACTTTCTCCTTCAGAGTCTCTTAAGGGACTTTGTGATTCCTGGGGAGGAGCCAGATACTTGGAGGTCGATCAAGGACACTTCGGATATGATGCCATGAATTGCGCTCTTCAGGAATCAGAGAAATACATGAACTCACAGTAATGTTTTTCTCGTTATCAATGTCCAAATCCGCGTAATGAAACCCCGCAAGCCAATTCTCCTTGTTACCTTGGGACCAACCCAAGAGCCACTTGATGCCATGCGTTTGATCAGCAACCGCTCCACCGGAGAACTTGGCACCATGCTAGCTCTCCACTTGATGGAATCCGGTCATTCTGTCATTGCGCTTCGGGGAACCGGCGCGATAGCAGATCCGAGTAGTTTAATGGAGCACTGCAAAAGGGTCATTTCCTTTACCAGCACAGCCGATCTGAAAGCCGCCTTGGAAAATCTCGCGACCGAACACCTGCCGATCAGCGGCGTCTTCCATACCGCTGCCGTGAGCGACTTTTATTTGCCAAGTGCCGGACTTGGAAAAATCCCAACATCTGAAGGTACTCTCTCCCTGACCTTGGAACCCACTCCAAAACTTCTCCCACTGATGCGTGGTTGGTTTCCCATGGCCAAGATCACGGGATGGAAATTCGAAGCCGGTACCAGCAAGGAATCCGCTCTTGCTGCCGGACTCTCCCAAATGCGGAACTGTGATACGGATTCATGCGTGATCAACGGCCCCTCCTACGGCACGGGTTTCGGAGTGCTGGGCAGGTCTGGCCATTGCGATCATCTGACCGATCGCTCCACTCTTTGCGAGTATTTGGCGAAGTCTGTTATCAGTTAATTTTTAATTTCCTTCTTTTGAAAGCAGAGTGCGACTAAGATCCGCGCACTCATGAGCGAAGACCTAAATCCCTACATCGATGCCGGCAAGATCACTGCCGCAGCCGCCGAAGCCCTCTCCAAACTCTCTCCCGGTGCCTTCTGCACCCATCGTAGCTGGGGATTTGGAAAGATCGCCGGTTGGGAATTGATCACGGGTCAGATCACGATTGATTTCGGCAGCAAGAAGGGTCATCCGATGCAGCTCCAGTATGCCGCAGAGACACTAACCCATATTCCTTCGGAGCATATTCTGGCACGTGCTGCGACCGATGCGGCCTCGGTTCGCGAACAGGCCGCCTCGGATCCGGTAGGTCTTGTCCGCTCCATCCTTGCGGATCATGGAGGCAAGGCCACAGCCGATGAGATCGCCGCAACCATGGTTCCCTCGGTCTTCGATGCGGCAGGCTTCAAAAAGTGGTTCGATGCCGCCAAGAAGAAACTCAAGGCCGATGGTCACTTCGAGATTCCAGCAAAGAAAGGGGAACCGATCGTTCTTCAGGAAACCGCACAGAATCCCCATGAGCGACTCATGGAGCAATTCCGCTCGGCACGTCATCCCAAAGATCAGGTCTCCGCACTGGATTCCGCGATGAAGTCACTCAATGACTTCGCCAAGGAAGTGGAGGAGCTTCGCTCCATCGCCACCGAAGTCGAGGAAGCCGCCAAGCGCGGTGGCAGAATTCATGTCGCCAAGGCGATCGAACTCCTCATCATTCGCGACGAGATCTGCGCCAGACACGAAGCCCTCAAGCCCGGACCCGAGGCTGCCAGCGTTGCTTCCTTCTTAGCCGACTCCCCTGCCAAGCTCACCGAAATCTTCAACGAGATCCCCGCCGCCAAGTATGGCCGGGTCCTCGAGGCCTTCCCTCTCGCATTTCCCGACAATTGGGAAGAGAAGGTGCTCCGTCTCACCCGTACCTCCGAGCCACGCCTGAGCGGCGAGATCTTCAAGCTCTTCGTGGCCCAAGGGAAGCGCGAGGCCTTTGCAGAACACACACGCCGTCTGATACGTGAGCGCTCCGCCAGCTCTGACTATGTCCTCTGGCTCTGCAAGGAACGCTCCAAGACCCTCCCCGAACTCATCGATGAGGAACTCTTCGCCGCCATTCTTGCTGCCATGGAGGCTGACCTGCACGCTGATATCAAGAGCAAGCGTCTTGAGGAGTTCCTCTTTGAGGATCGCGACCTCGTGGCAGACCTCCTTGGCAAGGCCGAGCGTGACTCGGCCCGTCAGGCCATCCGCAAGATCATGCTCAGCCCCGTCTTCGCCGATCTGAACAGGCGTTCCCTGCTGGCCCGTATTCTCAAGATCCACCCCGTTCTCGAATCCCTGGTCACAGGCGATCAGGAGACACCGGCAGAGCGTGCCGAAAGCCTCGTCGTTTCGTGGGCCAGCCTCCAGCGTCGCAAGGAAGAGCTCGAGCACATCGAGAAGGTTCTTATACCGCAGAACATCCGCGACATCGCCACGGCACGTTCCTACGGAGATCTTCGCGAGAACTTCGAGTTCAAATCCGCCAAAGAGCAGCAGGCCGTTCTCAACCGCCAGAAAGGAGAGCTCGAGCTCATGCTCAACAACGCCCGTGGCACGAACTTCGAAAATGTCGATACCTCGGCCGTTTCCATCGGATCCGTGGTGACCTTGGAGCCCTCGGAAGGCGGCTCCCACGAAACCTATAGCATCCTGGGCGCGTGGGATGGAGTTCCCGAAAAGGGCTGGGTCTCCTACCAGGCCGTTATCGGCAAGGCTCTGCTGGGAAAAAAGGTTGGCGAGACCATCGATCTTCCAGCCGATAAGGGCAATCGCTCCATGAAGATTGTTGCGATCGCCCCCTTCACCGATCTCGCAGCCTTGGGTTCCACGGAAGGAACCACATCCTAGGCACGACAATTGCTTGATTGATTCAATTCCCTGATACCTATTTCCAATCACCCATTACCCAACACATGAACGACACGACCATCACAGCCATCCACGCCCGTGAGATCCTTGATTCCCGCGGCAATCCCACCCTCGAAGCCGACGTTCACCTGGCAGGAGGAGCCGTCGGACGTGCTGCTGTTCCGAGCGGAGCCTCCACCGGCGAGCATGAGGCCGTGGAGCTCCGTGACAACGCCAAGGGCCGCTATCTCGGTAAGGGTGTGACCAAGGCCGTCGGTAATGTCATCAATCACATCGCTCCCGAGCTTGTCGGCTACAACGCTCTCGACCAGATCACCATCGACACTGTTATGCGTGAACTGGACGGCACTACAACCAAGAAGAAGCTTGGAGCCAACGCCATTCTCGGTGTCTCCATGGCTGTCGCACGCGCCGCTTCAGCACAGCTCGGCCTGCCTCTCTACAAGTATCTTGGTGGCCCGAACGCCAAGGTACTGCCCGTCCCCATGATGAACATCCTCAATGGAGGAGCTCATTCCGACGCGCCGATCGACTTTCAGGAGTTCATGATCATCCCGAAGGGACTCCCCACCTTCTCTGAGGCCCTGCGCGCTGGAACAGAGGTCTTCCATGCCCTCAAGGGTGTGCTCAAGGATCGCGGACTCTCTACCGCCATCGGCGACGAAGGCGGTTTTGCCCCCAAGCTCAAGGGTGCCGAGGATGCCCTCGACTCTATCTCCCTCGCGGTTGAAAAGGCCGGATACAAGCTCGGTACCCAGATTGCCATCGGCCTTGATGTCGCCTCCAGCGAGTTCTACGACGCCGCTAAAAAGCAGTATGTCTTCAAGAAGTCCGATGGCAGCCGCCGCTCCGGCGCGGAACTCGTCGCCTACTACAAAAAGCTCTGCAACAAGTACCCGATCATCTCGATCGAAGATGGCTGCGCCGAGAACGACTGGGCAACCTGGAAGCTCCTTACCGAGGCTCTCGGTGACAAGATCCAACTCGTCGGTGATGATCTCTTCGTGACGAATGTCGAGTTCCTCCGCAAGGGAATCGAGAAGGGTGTCGCTAACTCCATCCTCGTGAAGGTAAACCAGATCGGCTCACTCACTGAGACTTTTGATGCCATCGAGCTTGCCAAGGAGAACCGCTACACTGCCGTCATCAGTCATCGCTCTGGCGAGACCGAGGACACAACAATCTCCGATATCGCCGTCGCCACAAATGCCGGCCAGATCAAAACCGGCTCACTCTGCCGTACTGATCGCGTCGCCAAGTACAACCAACTCCTCCGCATCGAAGAACAACTCGGTGAAGATGCTGTTTACGGCGGCAAGCTAAGGTGCTAGTAAAAGCTCGATGACCGGCAATCACGTCGCCCATACGAATTCACGTCGCCGCTCGCAGTCGGAGTTCCTTCCGACTGCGATGCGTGTCGTCTTGGGGCTGATTGGAGCCTGTGCACTGCTGATCGCGGGATTCACTTTCTACCCGCAGTGGATCCGGCTCTCCGAGATGAAGAAGGATCTCGCCGCTCAGACAGCACATCTTGACGAGCTGAAGAAATCCACCGCTGAGCATGAACAGGAGGCACATCTTCTCCAAACCGATAAGGATTATCTTGAAATGATTGCACGTGATCGCCTCGATCTCATGAAGAATGGGGAGACGATCTTTCGCCTAAGCAGCGCCAAACCGCGCTCCTGATTACCTCCGGTAACAAAGACTCCTCCAGCAGGAGTTTTAATATGGAACTCAAGAACTCAGGAAAATGAAGGCGATCTTTGGATGACCAACCATCATCATCTCTCTCTGTTTTTAGATTGTAAATCATGGTTCTGTTCCTGATTTCCTGATTTCCATATTTTTCTCTCCCACTTCTCTCTTCATGTCTGAACAACAAATAGACCTCTCCCTTTTGGATGCCTCCGGGCTTGCCGACCGACTCGGTTCGCTCAGGAGGTTTGTCTGCCGATCCTCCCGGATCAGGCATCCTCGGATCGGGTGATCCTCGGACTTCTAGGCCACAGCCTAGAATGACTAAGCCGCGCCCTTGCGCGCCTTTTCTTTTCGCAGTTTCCCTGATCTCGCCTTAAATTCTCCTAATTCCATGTCTGAACAACAAATAGACCTCTCCCTTTTGGATGCCTCCGGGCTTGCCGACCGTCTCGGCTCGCTCAGGAGGTTTCTTTGACGCTCCAGGATTAGCTGCGGAACTCGAGGCCATAGAGGGCCGCATGGCAGAACCCGGCTTCTGGGATAACCGTGAGTCAGCCCAGAAAGACATGGGGAAGGTCTCGTCCATCAAGGCGAAACTCGGTCCGCTTGCGCAGTTGGAGCTGCGTGTCGGTGACCTGGAAATTCTCAAGGAAATGGCCATGGAGGATCCCGACCCCGCCGCCAAGGCCCAGGCTGCGGGAGAAGTCTTGAAGGAGTTCCATGCTTTGACTGGCGAGATTGAGAAGTTCGAGCTCCAGCAACTCCTCTCCGGAGACTTCGACAAGAGCAACGCCTACCTCACGATCAACTCGGGGGCGGGAGGCACCGAGTCTTGTGACTGGGCGGACATGCTCATGCGCATGTATAAGCGTTGGATCGAAAGGAGTGGATTCACCGCGGAGGTCATGGACATTCAGGAGGGAGAGGAAGCAGGAATCAAGTCCGTCACGATCGAGGTGAAGGGTGACTTTGCCTATGGCTATCTCCAGGCCGAGCGTGGCGTGCATCGTCTCGTCCGTATCTCTCCCTTCGATTCAGCAAAGCGCCGCCATACATCTTTCGCCAGCATCGACGTGACACCGGAGATCATCGACGCCCCGATCGAGATCAATCCAGCCGATATCGAGCGTTCTACCTTCCGCTCCGGCGGTAAGGGAGGTCAGAATGTCAACAAGGTGGAAACCGCCGTCCGCCTTCGCCACATTCCCACTGGAATTGTCGTTGCCTGTCAGGCTCAGCGAAGTCAGGGAAAGAATGGTGAACAGGCACTCCAGTTGCTCAAGGCCAAGATCTACCAACTCGAGGCCGATAAGAAGCGTGCCGAGATCGACAGGCAGTACGGGGAGAAGGGCGAAATCGCCTGGGGTAGCCAGATTCGCTCCTATGTCTTCCAACCCTATCAGATGGTCAAGGATCACCGCACTGGCGTCCAGACCGGCAATGTCCAGGAGGTCATGGATGGCGATATCGATGCCTTCATTGAAGCCAAATTGCGCGGCGTCAAGAAGGGTTCATCCTCTGACGACGACGATCTCTAGCCCCTAGACTTCTACTTCATCTTTCTCGAGAAAAGATTGGGCAAAGTCCCAGAGATCCAGGAAACCTGAGTTGTAGAAGTACTGGCTGAGGATCGGGTGGTGCTGAAGTAACCGGAAGTACCAGCTAAAGATCTCAGTCTCTTCACGGGTCAGAATTTTGCTGATGGAGACAGCTTGGGCGATGCGGTTCAGCAACCCGAAGAGCTCATCAAGGTCTCGTTTAAGAGAAACCTCGACTTCCGCGAGTAATACCACTTCGGGTGCCAGGAGATGTTTCAACTTCTTCTCGGGATGGGATTCTTTCAGGAACGCTACAGCGCGTTCGATCGCCGTGTTCCTTTCCAACTGATGATGAAACTCAGAGAGAAGGATCTTCTTTTTTGCAATCAGGGAACGACCCTCCTGATCCAAGTGCCGCAGAAAAGCGATCACGGCTCCGCCAACGACGATCAGTACCGATACGAGAGCCCAAAAGTCGATCAATCGCCTCATTTGTTGAAATCCTAGCCGCTTCTCCCCACCTTGCATTTTATTTATCGCGTGATACACTCTGTATCACATGAAAACAGCTTCCGTTCGTGACCTCAGAAATCACTTCGCCGATGTGGCGAAGTGGATCGAAGGGGGAGAATTGGTTTCCATCACCCGTCATGGATCAGTCTTTGCAACGCTCTCTCCTGCCGCGCCTAAAAAACGACTTGCCGCTGATTGGAAGTCCCGTTTCAAGGATCACCCCCCACTCGGAAAAGGCATCTCGACACGAGAAACCTCGAACATCTGGTCTGATCTCAGGGACTGAAGGCCATGGCATCGGCTTACTATCCCGATTCCAGCTTCCTAGTGTCACTGGTCTGCAATGATTCAAACAGTGCCGAGGCCTGTTCCATCATGAGCAGGTTGGCAAGCCCACTGGTTTTCACGGCCCTTCACCGGATCGAGGTCAGAAATGCCCTCCGGAATATAGCGGCAAGAGACCTTATCAATCAGGAGGAGCGCAAAGGGGCCTTCCGTCGCATTGATGAGGATCTGAGGGAGGGATTGCTGGTTCACTCACCCATCGACTGGCCGGATGTGCTCCGAGGAGCAGATGAACTGAGCGAAAGATACTCCTCCCAAGATGGACAACGGACGATCGATCTGCTGCATGTGGCTGTGGCCATGGAGAGCGGGGCAAAGACCTTCCTTACCTTTGACAAGCGTCAACGGGGCTTGGCTAAGGCAGCCGGAATGAAAGTTCTTCCCTAACCCCTACTCTCCTGACTTCTTCACGGCATCGGCGATCACGGAGACACCTGATTGCGTGAGGGCGCGCTTCCAAGGAAGCGTTCCCTCGATCTCGATCTCCAGGGAGAAGGATAGGAAGGTACGGATCAGGACGATCACGCCGAGAATGATGACATTGTTCATGGTTGGATCGACCGCCACGGTCCGAATGAGATCACCTGCCACGAGTACCTCAAGCCCAGCTAAGATTCCTCCGCCTAGCGTACGGCGCAGCACAGAGTAAGCTTTGGCTCCATCGCCTGTCCTAATCCAGGTCTTGAGTGCCAGAAAGGCGGCTAAAATCAATCCCGCGACAAGCACTGCCACACCGATCCCGTCAGCAAGATGCACGATCAGTCCCAAAGCTCTGGAATAGGAGTCAGGTGCTTCCATGGAGTAGATCCGTTTACTTTTTAGCTTTTTCTGGATGCCCACCACTCGCGGAACTGGGCAAGCGCCCTGCTCCGGTGGCTCATGCTGTGTTTGATCTCGGAGGAAAGTTCCCCAAAAGATTCCTTGTACCCAATCGGCATGAAAATGGGATCGTAGCCGAATCCTCCCTCTCCCCTCACTTCATGTGCCAGAATTCCCTCCACGGTGCCGTCGAAGGTCGCCAGGGTGATGCCATTCTCGGCCACTGCCAGCACGCAGCGGAAGCGAGCCGTACGGACTTCGTCAGGAAAGCCTTTCATCTTCGTGAGCACTAGAGCTGTGTTCTGCTCGTCTGTGCAGCCGGGGCCGGCATAGCGGGCGGAGTAGACACCGGGCTCTTTTCCCAGCGCATCGACTTCGAGACCTGAGTCATCTGCCAGAACGATCCCCGAGACATGACGGGAAATCCCCTCGGCCTTGAGCTTGGAGTTTTCTTCAAAGGTGACACCCGTCTCCTCAATCTCAGGAAGGTGGTCATGCTGAGTGGCGTCAGTGACAAGGACCCCCTCTCCGAGCATGGTCTGGATCTCGCGGGTCTTATGCTTGTTTCTAGTAGCCAGAAGAATCTCTGTTTTTTCGTGCTGACTCAGCTTGGCGGACGGGTTGTTTTCGGTTTCCATGGACATCTACTACTTCGAACCAGATGTCCGTTACCCGCAAGAACTATCCTTTTCCCGAATTCGAAGGCCGCTGGCAAAAGCATTGGCTTGAGAGCGGAGCCTTCCGAGCCGCCAATCCCGGAGATCCCGATTTCCGTGCCGAGGCAAAGAAATACTTCGTGCTCGATATGTTTCCTTATCCGAGCGGCGATGGTCTCCATGTGGGCCATGTCGAGGGATACACGGCGACCGATATTCTCGCCCGCTATCACAGACTGAAGGGGGATAACGTCCTTCATCCTATGGGATGGGATGCTTTCGGCCTTCCCGCCGAGCAGTATGCGATCAAGACCGGACAGCACCCCCGGATCACGACCCAGCGGAACATCGACAACTTCCGCACCCAGCTCCAGTCCCTAGGCTTCAGCTACGACTGGTCACGGGAAATCAGTACGACCGACCCGGAGTACTTCCGCTGGACTCAGTGGATTTTCCTCCAGCTTTACAATGCTTGGGTGAACCCCGTCACGAACCGCGCGGAACCTATCTCCACGTACACGGGGAATGACCCGGATAGCGTCCGTCTGGCCTTTGTTTCTGACAAACCGGTTAACTGGTGCCCCGAACTCGGAACCGTACTGGCGAACGAGGAGGTCGTGGATGGCAAGAGCGAGGTGGGAGGATTTCCCGTCGAGCGTCGACCGATGCGCCAATGGATGCTCCGGATCACAGCCTACACCGAGCGTCTGATCGCCGATCTTGACGGCCTGGATTGGCCTGAATCGATCAAACTGCTTCAGCGCAATTGGATTGGTCGAAGCGAAGGTGCCGAGGTGCGATTCTCCCTCGAGGGTTTTGAAGAAACCGTAACAGTCTTCACCACGCGTCCCGACACACTTTTTGGGGCCACCTACTTGGTTCTCGCTCCGGAGCATCCGCTGGTCGAGACGATCACTGCTCCGACCCAGGCCGAAGCAGTCATAGCCTATAAGAAAGCCTGCTCCGCAAAGAGCGATCTGGAGCGCACCGACCTAGCAAAGGAAAAGACCGGGGTCTCACTTGGCATCTCTGCGATCAATCCGGTCAACGGTGAGAAGATTCCCGTCTGGATTGCCGATTATGTTCTCACGGGATACGGGACCGGTGCCATCATGGCAGTCCCGGCTCATGATGAACGCGATCATGAGTTCGCCGTGGCCTTCGGCCTTCCCATCCGTGAGGTCGTTCGTCCTGATGAAGCCCAGAGCGAAAAGCCAGAAGGATGTTTCAGCGGTGAAGGAATCGCCGTGAATTCGGGTCTGCTGGAGGGGCTCAGGACTCTGGAAGCCAAACGGAAGATGATCACCTGGCTTGAGGAGCAAAACTCCGGAAAAGGTACCATCACTTACAAGCTTCGCGACTGGCTTTTCTCCCGTCAGCGTTACTGGGGGGAGCCTTTCCCGATCATTTGGGAAGAGGGAAGCCACCGTTCTCTCGATGCCAGCGAACTTCCCGTGGAACCTCCCGCGATGGATGATTTCAAGCCGACAGGAACCGCAGAGCCCCCACTCTCGAAGGCTCTGGACTGGGTTCGTTACTCCGAGACTGCTCGTCGCGAGCTGAACACGATGCCCCAGTGGGCAGGCTCCTGCTGGTACTACCTGCGCTTCTGCGATCCAAAGAACAAGGAGCGCTTTATCAGCAAGGAGGCCGAGCAGTACTGGATGGGCGGAACGGGAACTCCAGGGGGAGTCGACCTTTATGTGGGTGGCACCGAACACGCCGTGCTGCATCTGCTCTATGCCCGTTTCTGGCACAAGGTGCTCTTCGATCTCGGACATCTGACGACCCCGGAGCCATTCCAGAGACTGGTCAACCAAGGAATGATCCTCGGTGATGATGGTCAGAAGATGTCCAAGAGCCGTGGCAACGTGGTCAATCCCGATGCGGTCGTTGCCGAATACGGTGCCGACGCGCTCCGACTCTATGAGATGTTCATGGGCCCCTTGGAACATGGGAAGCCCTGGAGCATGACGGGTGTCGAGGGAGTCTACCGATTCCTTGCCCGCGTCTGGCGCATGGCGATGACGGAGAATCAGGAAGGGAATTGGGTCCTCTCCGAGGATCTCGCGGAACAGGAACTGTCAACAACCCAACGCCGCGTCCTTCACGCCACAATCAAGAAGGTGACTCAGGACATCGAGTCGCTCAGTTTCAATACGGCGATCTCCCAGATGATGATCTTCACGAACGAGTTCACCAATGCGAAGCCTCGCCCGCTGGAAGCTCTCCGTCTCTTCCTCCCGCTACTCAGCCCCTTTGCTCCCCACCTGGTTGAGGAGATCTGGTCCCTTCTCGCAGCTAAGTTTGCTGGATTCACAGGACTCGCCTCTCAGTCAGCCTGGCCAGCATGGAACGAGGAGTATCTGATTGTTGATGAGATCTCCTATGCGGTGCAGATCAATGGCAAGGTTCGGGGCCATCTCACGGTTCCTACGGGAGCTGATAAGGAGAGCGTGGAGAAGGCTGCATTCTCTGATCCAGCACTCGCAGAGCACCTGGAAGGAAAGGAAGTAAAGAAAGTGATTGTCGTCCCGGGACGACTCGTGAATATCGTGATAGCCTAGGGGGATGGTACTTCCCCTCACCCATCCCCAGCACAGCATCCTATGAAAATTCGTAGTCTTCTCATCGCCGTCTCGTTGATTCTTCCGGTGTTCTCACTCCGAGCAGATGAGGATACGCCACTTGAGAAGCAGATGCAGATCATGGCCCGGAGCATGAAACAGCTCTCCCAGCAGGTTGGTGATTCCACGAAACAGCAGGAAAGCATCACCCTCCTCGAAACTATTAAGAAGGCTGCCTCCGACTCAAAAGGATTGGCCCCCCGGAAGACAGTCTCGATTCCCCAAGCGGATCGGGAGAAATTCCTGACCGACTACAAGGCACAGATGGACAAACTTGCCGAAGCCTTCAACCAGATTGAAGAGGCCGTGAAGAGTGGTAAGTACGATCAGGCAAAAGTCCTGCTCGCCACCATCGGACCAATCAAGAAAGAGGGACACTCCAAGTTCAAGCAGGACTAGGGTTGACAGGGGCTGATCCTTTGATCAGTTCATCGGATCTTGGGGATCGGTCATGGGGAAAGAGTGTGAATCACCCTTTACCCTCATCTCCTAAAACCTATCACTAGTCCTCTATTACCAAACTAGGCCGATCCAATCAGGATACCGGTGATAAAGACCAGTACTCCTCCAACCACCACCTGAAAGGTGGCCGCCAGCAGGGGGGTATCCATATATTTGTGGCGGATCCAGGCAATCGCAGCCAATTCGACAGCCACGACGGCAACGGCAACCGCCATGGCAACGCCAAACCCGGGAATAAGGAAGGGGAGTGTATGCCCGATACCCCCGAGTGTCGTCATCAGCCCGCAAATGGTTCCGCGAATGTAGGGATGGCCGCGACCGCTGAGAACTCCATCATCCGAAAGTGCCTCGGCAAATCCCATGCTGATACCTGCCCCGATGGAAGCGGCCAGACCAACCAGAAAAGCGTCATGGCTGTCACGCGTCGCGAAAGCCGCTGCAAAGACGGGAGCGAGGGTCGAGACAGAGCCATCCATCAGTCCGGCAAGACCGGGCTGGATGTACTGAAGGATGAACATCCGGCGCTCGGTTTCGCGCTCCACATCCAGTTCCCCACTCTTCTCCATGGATTCACGGAATCCGGCGGCCAATTCCTCATGGGAGGCTTCGACCAGGGCAAGTTCGTTCAGGAGTTTGCGGACATTGAGATTTGAAGTCTGTTTGGCAGCAGCCTCGTAAAATCTTCGAGCCTCATACTCCATTGTTTCGACTTCTTTCCGGACTTGATCAATCGTCAGGAGTTGAGAAAGCCAAAGGGGCTTGCGCGTGATGAAACCCTTCACGTCCTGGCGTCGGACGAATGGAAGATTTTCCCCATAGGAGGCCTTGAAGGTTTCCATGAGCCGGTGGGCATGTCCTAACTCCTCATCCCGCATCGTGATGAGTGTCCGTGCAGTGGCAGGATACTGCCCTTTCAGCCGCTCGGCAAACTGACCATAGATCCTTGAATCGTCCTCTTCCGAGGTAATCGCGAGAGCAAGGATCTCCTGCTCGTTGAGTTCATGGAATAACCTGGGCATCGGCTTGTGAGTTTCTTGAAATGAGCCGAATAGGAAGAACCAGAGCGAGGAAATTCTTTAGATTAGAATCATTCCAAAATGGTTCTGAGATCTTCGGGCATCCGCCCTTCATAAAGGGCACGGCCAATGATCGCTCCATGGATTCCGGGGATCGTTGCAAGTTGCCGTAGATCCTCCGGTCCCGAGACTCCCCCGCTGGCGATCAGGTCGCAGGGAACGGCCGTGGCCATCTCATGCATGGCGGCAAGGTTCGGCCCCTGCAGCATCCCATCGGTTGCGATATCGGTATAGATAATGGTCCGGATTCCGGCAATCACAGCCTCACGAGCGAGGTCGAGAGCGGTAAGTTCCATCGTCTCGACCCATCCCTTCACGGCAACCTTCCCATCCTTGGCATCGATGCCCACGGCAAGTCGCGCAGGACCGAAGGCACCGGCTGCCTCCGCGAGGAATCCCGGTTCGGCCGCCTTGGTGCCGATAATGACCCGGCGAACACCGGTAGCCAATCCAGCATCGATCGATCCGGCATCACGCATCCCTCCTCCGAGTTCACATGGCACGGAGACGGCCTTCGTGATCTCCCGGATCACCTCAAGGTTCCGACTCTTCCCCTCGAAGGCAGCATCCAGATCAACAAGATGGATCCAATCCGCACCAGCAGCCTGCCACTTCAGTGCCATCGCGACGGGATCATCGCTGTAGATAGTTTTTTTTGCTGCCAGGCCGCGTTCCAGGCGGACAACCTGACCATCCATAAGATCAATCGCGGGATAGAGGAGCATGTTGGTAAAAGTAAAGAGATGAAAAAGTGAAGCGGAGTTTTAGAGGGAGGAAATGAAGTTGCGCAGCATTTCGAGTCCGAGAGCCTGACTTTTCTCGGGATGGAACTGAACGGCGCTTAGATTCCCCTTGGTGACGCTCGCTGCGAATTCCACACCATAGTCGCAGGTGGATGTGATGATCTTCTCATCCTCGGGAGCCGGGTAGTAGGAATGAACGAAATAGAAATCAGGATTCTCACCCAGGCCCTTCATCAGGCGATCGGAAGATTCACGAATGTGCAGTTGATTCCAGCCCATATGAGGAATCTTGAGTCCCGAAGATTTTGGAAAATGGACAACTTTTCCACGCAGAGCGCCCAAGCCCTCGACACCGGGCGATTCCTCGCTTGAATCAAAGAGCAATTGATACCCGAGACAGATGCCAAGATATGGCTTGTCGGCGGCAATCCATTCCTTGATCACCTCCCAGAGACCAGCCTCACGAAGCTGGCGTGCACAATCCCCGAACGAGCCGACCCCCGGCACCACCAAGGCGGCACATCCCGCCGTATCGGCTTCACCCAAAACATGGACGCACTCCGCACCCGCATGCTCAATGGCACGCTGGACGCTTCGGAGATTACCACTTCCGTAGTCGACGAGCCCGAGAAGGGGTTGCTTACTCACAGCACACCCTTGGTGCTTGGAATTCCTTTAACGCGATCATCATGCGAGACAGCGACATCGAGGGCTCGTCCGAGCGCTTTGAAGATCGCTTCAGCCATGTGATGGGCATCACGTCCTGAAAGAATGGAGACATGAAGTGTCAGGCCAGCCTGAACGCTGAATGCACGCAGGAACTCCTCGACGAGCTGGAATGAAAAGAGGCCTATCGCCTCCACTCCCCGCGGAACTTCATAGGCCAAGTAGGGACGACCACTACAATCCACCACGACGCGGGCCAGGGCCTCATCCATCGGGACATACGCGCTCCCGTAACGGCGGATCCCCGACTTGTCGCCGAGAGCCTTGGAGAAGGCAGCGCCGAGCGCAAGTCCCACATCCTCGACCGTGTGATGATAGTCGACCTCGATATCCCCCTTTGCCTGGACATCCAGATCGATGAGACCGTGACGGGAAAAAAGCGTCAGCATATGGTCGAAGAACGGAATACCGGTCCGAATGGAGGAGTTCCCTTCTCCATCAAGAGAAATACTAAGCGAGATTTCGGTCTCGCTGGTTTTGCGATCGATGGATGCGGAGCGGGCTATCTCATTCATGGCTTGGAAGGTGCAACAGGAGTCGGTGAAGGTGTCGGCTTTTTAGGAGCTGAGGCGGCGGCCTTTGCCTCGGCCGCAGCTGCTGCGGTGGAAGCGGCTTGGGATTTGGCAAGCTCATCCAGTTGGAGCTTTAGCCGAGTATTGTCAATGTTGGCAGGCCAAAGGGTCTGGGATTTCGATAACTGATCCTGAGCCTCTTTCAGCTTCCCCTCGGAGGCAAGTCGAGCACTCTGACTTGCTGCGGCCATTCCCTCAGCCATCGCAACTTTTTGGAGAGCACTAAGGCGTGTTTTTTCCGCCGTGATCAATGCTTGGAGGGCATCCATGGATTCCTTGCTGTTCTGGAAAATCGGGTAGAACTTGGATCCATCACCAGTTGCGGACGCTATGGCGTTGGTCGCGGCAACTTTCTCGTTCTGCAGGGCATCTCGGATCTCCCTAGCCTGATCAGCAGGAGCAAGGGCAAGGGCGCTCTGACGGCGCTTATCGATGATGTCAAAGTTAGTCTTTGCAATGGAGAGCTTGTCCTGAAGCTGATCGATCTGTGTCTGCGCCAAAGAGATTGCATCAGGCATGACTTCCGAACCTGGATAATCCCTCTCAAGCAGTTCATAGGACTGGAGCGCTCCCACAGTGTCGTTCGCCCTGGACAACTCCCTCATCTCACTGAACTTAATCTTGGCCCCTGACTGATAAGGATCTGCTGCAATCTGTGCGGCAGTGATCCATACCCCATTGATCCTACGATCTCCACGGCGGACACGGGAGCGCTCCTCTTCGAGAGAGCGCAGATCCTCACGGAGCTCCGTGAGATGCTTGGAATAGCGGAAGCGTGCAAGAAACTCAGGAATTTTTTTGTCGATAAGCAGGTCGTAGAATGAGGTGTCGAGAACAGTGTCGGGAGTTGCCAGACTGCCAATCGTCTGGAAGGCCTTTTCATCTGCAGGTATCGAGGCTATGTGGACGATCTCATCGCGGGAATACGACTTCTGATCCTTGATCGTCGGTGTCACATAATACTCGATCAGAACGGCATCAGGTGTCTCGCTCAAGATCTCCCCCTTGATTTCTCTTCCATCTTTCAGGGTGAGGACATCGGCCTTCAAGGAGACCGCCATCGAGGCAATTACCAAAGGGCAGAGCAGGTAAAAAGTACTACGCTTCATAAAATGGATACGTTATCTATTTTCGCTCAGGAAACCATCCCCAGTTTCAATTTTTTGACCATGGAGGCGAGGAAACGTTCCTGAACTCGGACTCGCTGGTCCAGCGATTCCTCTGAGGGAGTCTCCAGTGTGAATGTTCTCTCTGCATAGTGAAAATGAAGAAGAAAAGCCTCCGGATGACCCTTCATCAGATCCGGGGTGATGCGGCGACGGATCAGACCATTTCGGGCTGAGTGACCATCTATCTTCCGTCGTGGATCTGCATTCATGACAGAAGTGAGTTCTTCGCAGAGTGATTCGCCCCAGTAAGGCCGCTTTGCCGCAACCTCATAGAGATAGAATCCTCTCGAGTCGTAATCCTCATGCGCGGTGACAGCCGCATCAAAGCGACACCCCTCCATCAAGGCACGCTGGGCAATGATCTGCGGTACCTTCCTTGAATCATAGAACCTATTAAGGTCGCGTCCCTCGGCATCGCAACGGATATTCCTTTCCAGTCCCCAGGGATTGAGGCATGGGAAGATCATCCAGTTCCAGGTGTCTAATTTCCCAAGAGAGGCTTCCGCCCAGCGGATCAGCCCCTCCACAGCCGCAGGCTCATCTCCATGGATCCCTGCCGAGAGATAAACGGAGGGCCTTTTTGGTTCGCAACGCTCAGACCGCACGACCATCAGGGGATATCCCTCGGCCTCGCCATAGATGGATAGAGAGATGGACGTGCGCCCCTTCACCACCGACAGCCACCGCTCCATCAGCAAGCGGTAATCACGTACCTGATCAGGTAAGGGAGCTGAGCGCGGAACCGATGGAGCGATCGTTTTCTTCAATCGAATCAATCAATAAAGCGTTTCTCGATTCCACCGTAGGCATCAATCCGGCGGTCACGAAGGAAAGGCCAGTGCGTACGCTGGGTATCCATGAACTGACGATCCAGATCAACGACCAGCACCATTTCCTTGTCAGCCGGAGCCTCTGCGATGATCTGACCATTGGGCGCAGCAACAAAAGTGCCTCCCCAGAACTCCAGACCATCACCGCCAGCAGGAGACTCATGGCCGATGCGATTGACACCGCAGACATAGCAACCATTAGCGAGCGCATGGGCACGCTGGGCGAGTTGCCAGGCGGCCTTCTGGTTCTCGCCATATTGCCTCTTCTCCGAGGGATGCCATCCAATCGCGGTTGGATAGAAGAGCACTTCTGAACCCTGCAGGGCCGTCAAGCGTGCCGCCTCAGGATACCACTGGTCCCAGCAGATCAAGACACCGAGATCACCGGCGCTGGTCTTCCAGTTCCGGAATCCAAGATCACCCGGCGTGAAATAGAACTTCTCATAGAAAAGAGGATCATCGGGAATGTGCATCTTGCGATACTTACCGAGATACGTGCCATCGGCCTCGATAACAGCCGTCGTGTTGTGATAGAGGCCGGGCGCCCTCTTTTCGAAGAGTGAGGCGATGATCACCACACCGAGTTCTTTGGCCACCTTACCAAGCGATTTCGTGGTAGGCCCCGGGATCGCCTCGGCGAGCTTAAAGTAGTCATGATCCTCGCTCTGGCAGAAATATTCGCTGAGAAAGAGCTCCGGAAGGCAGACGACCTCGGCCCCTTTTTTGGCGGCATCACGGATCAGGCGGACAGCTGTCTTGAGATTCTCCGAGGGAGAGCTAACGCAGCGCATCTGCACTAACCCCACAGTGATCGTTTCTTTGGGAACCGAGGCTGAAAGGGATGCTTTCGAAGTTTTGGGTGTTTTGGCTTTCTTTGGCACCCCTCTCTGCTACCCAATAGCAGTCCAATGAAAAAGACACTTTTCGCCTTATCCACGACATTGACCACAACGCTCTCCTCCACCCTCTTCATGGCCCCGGGTATCGCCGGAGCCGCAAACCCAGCCGAACCAGTCAAAGACATCCGTATCGTCCTTCACACCTCCAAGGGTGACATCCATGCGACCATGTATGCGAGCAAGGCTCCGATCACTGTCGCGAACTATCTGAATCTCGCTCGCCGCGGTTTCTACGACGGCATCACCTTCCACCGTGTCATTCCTGATTTCATGATTCAGGGTGGTGATCCGACCGGCACCGGCATGGGGGGACCCGGCTACAAGTTCGCAGACGAGTTCGCTCCCGGTCTCAAGCACGACCGCAGCGGCCTCTTCTCGATGGCCAATGCCGGCCCCGGCACCAATGGCAGTCAATTCTTCATCACCCATGTCCCGACCCCTTGGCTCGATGGTAAGCACGCCATCTTCGGCGCCGTCGACAGCCAGAAGGATCAGGATGTCGTAAATGCGATCAAGCAGGGTGATAAGATCACCTCGATCGATATCGTCGATTCCCCTGAGTCTCTCTTTGCCGCTCAGGCCTCACAGATCGCCGCCTGGAACAAGGTGCTCGGGAAGTAAGCTGGAGATTCTAACAGTCTAGACTTTAGGATTTTAGCGTCACAAAGAAAAGGCGTTGGCTCAGTAATGAGGCCAACGCTTTTTATATTGCTAAAAAACCGCTGGTTCTCCTTCAGTGAGGATTTTGATTTTCTCATCAAGACCCAATGACCGGGCATGACCGAGCAGGCGATCGGGAGGTTCCTCCATCGGTTCGAAGCCAAGCCTGAAGGTGCCGTAATGCATCGGGATCATCACATCTGCCTTGAGGGCGGTGAAAGCCCGTAAGGCTTCCTCGGGATTCATGTGGACATCCCTGCCTGTCGGCGCGTCGTAGGCTCCGATAGGAAGCAGGGCGATATCGATCTTGGAGTGGCCACCGATTTCCTCAAATCCGTCAAACCACGCACTGTCGCCGCAGTGAAAGATCGTGCGCCCGGCATACTCAATGAGAAATCCACCGAATCCACGGTGCTTGTCATGGAGCATCCTGGCTCCCCAATGATGGGCAGGTGTCAGGGTGATCTTGAGCGAGCCAAGCTCCATGCTCTCCCAGCGCTTCAGCTCCTGCACGCGGTTAAACCCGAGTCCGTGCACGAGGTCTCCCACATATTCAGGAACGACGATCGGTTGATTGGAGGCCACAGCACGGAGTGACTTCTTGTCGAGGTGATCGAAGTGGGCATGGCTGACCAGTACCAGATCGATCGCGGGAAGCTCATGGATCTCAAGCCCCGGCTCCTTGAGCCTCTTGATGACCTTAAGCCATTTCGCCCAGTTGGGATCAATCAGGATGGAATGCTCGGGCGTCTGAATCAGGAAGGAGGCATGACCAATCCAGGTGATGGCGATCTGGCCCTCCGAGAGCTGGGAAAGCTCCGGCAGTTTGGAGGTGTTTGAAACGACTTCCCTGGCAGAAAAGAGTGAAGGAATGATGACTTCGGTCAGAAAGTTGCGCTTGTGCCATCCCTCCCCCAGCTTCATCGAGACATGGTTCTCGGGCTTAGGTCTCTTTGCGACCCGCTTCCTGAGTCCCTCGGTTCCTTTCTTAAGAAATTTTTTGACCATGCTCGCCTCGTTTATGTCATAGAAAGGGTGGATGAGAACCGCCGAAAAGCAAAGGCTGCGTGAGCGGATGAAAATGATCTCCTCGAAGAGATCCTTTGAGAGCAGTCTTTCGTTTGTCGAAAACCTTCTCAAGCTGAACATCAGGCAAACTCCCGCCGCTGTTCTTCTCTATGCTCCGATTCAGTGGGAGGCGGACCCACGCGAACTGATGACTGCGGCTCCGGGATGTTCCTATCTCTTTCCAAGGGTGGAGGGGGACCATCTGGAAATCTACAGAAGCACTCCAAGCAGTCGCTGGATCACCGGACCCTACGGCATCAGTGAACCGGATCCCGGCAGTTGGGATCTCACCACCATCTCCGAGATCAATCTGGCCGTGGTACCGGGATTGGCATTTGATCCGAAGGGTGGACGCCTCGGTCGGGGCAAGGGGTTCTACGACCGTCTCCTGGGGCATCCGTCATTCCGCGGGGTGAAGGTAGGACTTGCCTGGGATTGGCAGATTGTCCGGGAGGTGCCCATCGAGAGTCATGACTCACTCATGGACTTCGTTGTGACGCCGACAAAGATCCATGAGGTGGGGAGCGCGTTGGACAAAATGTAAGAAAGAGGATAGTTGCAGAGGGAACTTATGGCCTACACCGAATTTCCCACACCTTTTCAGAAGAAGACCTGCTGGGCGGCTCTAACCGCAGTAGCGGCCTTGGCATTCGTCGCGGTCATCCTTATCGCGGGCTGGAGCATTGTTTCGGCATGCGGCTACCTGAAGCCAGTGCTGACTCCGATCGCCATCGCGGCTGTGCTTGCCTACCTGCTTACACCGGTCGTGGGCCTGCTCTGCAAATGGAGAATTCCGCGCACCTGGGCCGTGGTCATTGTCTTTGTTCTCTTTTCGGCCGGTCTGGCGCTCATCGGTATCACGGTTGCTCCCTCGCTCGAACATCAGGGAAGTATCTTTGCGAGCCGCATCCCCGCCTACAGCCAGAGCATTGCCTCGCTGGCCAAGCAATCTGCCACCGAACTCCAGAGACTGGCTGCCCTGAGGGCTTCCTCACCGATGCACGGCTCCCCGCTGGCGGACTTGACCCCCGAGAGCATCAAGCTGTACGGGATCGAACTCGCGAGTAATGGGATCTCCTGGATTCAGGAAAAACTCCCCACCATCGCCTCAGCCACGGGAACCTTTCTCCAAAAAAGCATCGGCGGTGTCTTTGGTGTCCTGGGATTTCTTTTGAGTCTCATTTTAGTCCCAGTGTTTCTTTTCTTCTTCCTGCTCGAGTCGCCGGAGATCGGCACCAACTGGAGTCGCTATCTTCCTCTCAGAGCCTCGCCCCTTAAGGAGGAGATCGTCTCGCTTTTCAATGAGATCAATGACTACCTGATTCACTTCTTCCGTGGGCAGTTGCTGGTCAGTCTCATTGACGGTGCCATCGTCGGTACGGCTCTATTCCTGGTTGTGCGTCTCGACTTTTCTTTCCTGATCGGGCTCATGGTCGGGATCCTCTGCCTGATTCCCTACCTCGGCATGGTTCTCTGCTTGGTTCCGGCGCTCTTAATTGCCTTGGCCCAATACGGGGACCTGTGGCATCCGACCCTTGTCCTGATTGTCTTTTTAGTGGCCCACAATCTTGACGGGATTTTCATCTCTCCGAAAGTCATCGGTGAATCAGTGGGTCTTCATCCCATGACCGTGATCATCTCGGTCTTTGCCTGGACGATCGTCCTCGGAGGACTTCTGGGTGCGCTCCTTGCCGTGCCGCTCACCGCAACACTCAAGGTGCTCCTGCGTCGCTATTTCTGGGACCGACCACCAGCTCAACCGGTCCAGCAATCCCTCAATATCAAGGAAACGGTCGAGAAGACGTTTGAGAAAAAGACCTCAACCGTGACCGTGGAATTGCCACTCTAATTGATCAGGTTCACTCGGGAAGGGGCGGAGGTATTTCCGCAATGCTGCGGACCAGTCCCAGCTTTTTGTAGAATAGGCAAATCACAAACCCTGCAATCCCTCCTCCAAGGTGCGCGAGATGTCCGATCTGGCGCTCGATTCCCAACAACCAAAAGAAGAGGGATCCGAGGATGACAAGCCATCCCAAGGTGGAGGCTTTCATTTTCATGGGGATTACGAAAAAGATGAGCGCGGTGATCTGAAGATTTGGAAAGAGAGTTCCGAAACCGACCAAGAGGGCACAGACCGATCCGGAAGCCCCCACCAGATCGACGCTGCCGGGCGTTGCGAGCGTCTGGAGAATCCCACCGAACACAGCCCCTCCGAGATAGAGCAGTAGGTAGCGGAGTGGACCAAGCAACTCCTCAAGAAGTGGACCGGTGAACCAGAGCGCAACCATATTCACGACAAGGTGCAATAGGTTAGCGTGAAGAAAGGCATGCGTGACCAACAGCCACCATCCCCCTTCCGCCAGTCCCTCGCGATTCAGCGCCAGATAAGGAAAGAGCGAGCAATCAAAGAAGAGTCGAAAAAGCTCCTCCGAAAGAAAGAGCGTCAGATTGATCCCAAAGAGAATCGCGGTGACCGGAGAGAGACGCAGGCGTTCCATCGTCTCGGAAGGAGCAATCAGCGCGTCGTTGCTGCCGGCGCCAGAACGGGAAGCGCCGCCGGGCGGAGGGAAAAGGTCAACGGGAGATACCCGACCATTTCGCCATCGAGTTCATACGGGACCGGCTCTTCGGACGAAAGCTCCAGGGAGGAGGTCTGGAAATACTCGACGTCTTTTAGTTCCGTATGCTGTCCCATCAGAATGGCATGCATGTAGCGGAGCAGATCCCAAGGACTCTGGCTCTGGAAAACGATGACATCCAGCAGGCCATCCATCGGCGATCCCTGTCGGAACATCGTGAACGGGCCACCATAGAAACGACCATTCCCCAGCAAGACGAACGATCCTGATCGCAACGCTCCGTCATGACTTTTGAGCGTGATCGGAGGTGGCTTTTGCCCAGCCACCTGAGCAAGTGAGAGAAGGTAGCTCAGAGGACCTAGGGCCTTCTTTGATTCCCTCGTGGTTCTCCTAACCACCTCCGCATCGAGTCCCACTCCGGCCAACTGGACAAAACAACGTTCAACTCCCTCGGCAATACAGATTGGAAGGTCGAGATGGCGAACCTCCCCGCTCTTGATGATCTCCCAGGCCTTATGAAGAGCATTCATCGGAATGCCAAGTTCGACAGCAAAGACATTCATGGTACCGACAGGGAGAATGCCCAGTGTCACATCCTTGCCGCCTGCGTCCATAATGCCGTTCATCACTTCATTGATGGTTCCATCTCCTCCTGCGGCGACAATCGTCGAGAAACCTTCCGCCACCGCACTCTTCGCGATCTGTTCGGCATCACCCGGCATGGTGCTCAGGCGCATTTCCACATCCCCGGAAATTTCACGGATTCGTTCGGGGAGACGCCCTGCTTTGTCGCTGTGGGCCGCTGGATTAAGGATAATAAGGGTATTCTTCACACTTCACAATTGCTGCAGGACACTTAAGTTGTTCGGGTGCGTCCGATTGCCAAGCCCTTTCTTTTCTTTGGGACGATTCTTTTTGGGATTTTCCTACTCCTGCTGCTCACGGCGAATCTCACCCTTCAACTCCCCGTCATCAAAGATCGGATACGAACGACCCTGGCGTCGGCACTGGGAACTCCTATCACCTTCGAGAGTCTCTTCCTGAGCCCTACCGGTGGCATCCGCCTGGGAGGAGTCGTCGTGAACCCGAACGAGCATCTTATGAAGGCCTCCGCCGAGGCACTCACAATCTATCCCTCATGGGCTCAAATGCTGAAGGGGGAACTCTCGCTTCGAGCCATCTCGCTAGAACACCCACTAGCCACCGTGAAAATTGGATCCACAAGTTCTCCTAAACCTCCTTCGCTTGCCGGTTCTTCTTTCCCGTCCCTATCCAACCAAGCCCCCTCCCCTATCCAAACTCCGCATCAGACCGATGCGGCAAAATCTACGGCCTCACCGGACCTTGCTGAATTGCTCCCCAACCTTTCGATTTCACACGGCGAGTTTTCGCTTCTCGATGCCAACTCTCATCCGCTTCTCCAACTAAAAGACATTAAGACGCACGGGCATCAAGGAGTTCTGAATGTCACTTCAGCAACGGCTATCATCAATGACTCCCTGATTTTTCATCATCTCTCTGCCGATGCCGAAGCTGATACGGAAGGAACATCCCTTTCACTTCAAAACATCTCCGCGACCATGGGAGAGGGACGCATCACCGGCACACTCCGATGCGGACTACCCCCTAGTTCACCCACTTACTCCGCCACCCTGCAACTTAACGGTGCCGGTTTAAGCAAGCTGCTCACCGATGCCTCCCTCGGATCACCCTCCGCAGAGGGTCAGATCGATGGAGACCTCACAATCACTGGTACGGCGGGAAGCGGGGCAACGATGACTGGAAAAGGATCACTGCGATGCAAAGAAGCCATGATCGAACCCGTGGCCTTTCTGAAACAGATCGGCCAGTTGCTCAATGTGGATGAATTGAAGCTTTTGAAACTCGCCGAGGGAAAATGCTTTTTCCGTATCGATGGAGGACGCGTTGTGATTGATGAACTCTTTCTCCGTTCGGAGAATCTCATCCTCTCGGCCAAGGGGCCTGTCCAGAACTCCGGGGAACTCGATTTGGAATCCAGACTGCTCTTTAATCAAAACCTCACCGGACGACTTCACGGTCTCCTGGGATCCCAGCTGACATCAGCTCCCGAGCCAGGCTACTCCCAAGTGACCTTCCATGTTTCAGGTCCTGCCTCGAATCCCAGGACAGATCTTATCGAGCGACTCACCGGCATTCATCTTGGTGGGAATCTAGGTGGATTGGGCGGCCTTCTGCAGGGGCTTTTCGGAAAACCTGCTCCCCAATCACCGTCTCCTCCACCTCAACCGCAGGCACCATCACCGGTACCGGCGCACTGAGACCAAGGCATGCGCGTGATTGCAGGCTCGGCCGGAGGACTCTCACTTCAGCCACCAGGTAAAAATACCAGACCGACCATGGATCGGGTGCGGGGTGCCATCTTCTCATCGCTTGGCGAACGTGTCCCCGAGGCACGCGTACTGGATCTCTTTGCCGGAAGCGGAGCTTTGGGGATCGAGGCCCTGAGCAGAGGTGCCTCCTCAGCCACCTTCGTGGAATCCCACGGGCCGACAGCAGGCTTGATCAGGAAGAATCTCCAATCGACCAAACTCGATCGACTTCCAGGAACTGTTCAGCAGATGGATGCCTTTCGCTTCCTTGATCTCTACGTTGAGGAGGAGGGGTTTGACCTGATCTTTGCCGATCCACCCTATCTGAAGGATACAAGACCCTCGGCAGGTGATCAGACCAATCTGGCCGACATGCTCCTTGGTCATCCGAATCTGGGCAAGGCACTCGGCGCCGAGGGACTGCTTATCCTGGAGTGCGAGCGGAGACAGCCTCTCCCCTCCCTTGCGTCGCCGATTCCTTGGGAGATCCTCTCCGACAGGAGTTACGGCGAGTCCCGCATCCTGATCCTGCGCCAACCCTCATGAGAAGGATCACTCTCTTTCTCTACAATCTACTTTTCCTTCCGATCCTGCTGATCCTCTTGCCGGGATATCTCCTCCGCATCCGGAAACGGGGCGGATATGGAAACAAGGCACTCCAGCGCTTCGGCATCTTCGATCAGGAGACTGCTCTCCGGATTGGCCAAAACAGAATCTGGATCCATGCAGTCAGCGTTGGAGAAGTCGGCGTCGCACTGAAATTTGCCACCGAGTTTCACGCACGCAATCCCCAGTCAAGATTCCTCATCAGCACCACGACCTCCACGGGGCTCGCAATTCTCGAGAGATCTGCTTCCCAGTGGCTGGAGCCGATCGCCAATCCGATCGATCTTCCCGTCATCACCTCCCGGCTGATCCGTCGCCTTCATCCCTCGGCACTCCTCATGGTGGAGGCCGACCTCTGGCCCAACCGCATCGCAGCCTGCAAAGAGCTTGGCATTCCCACCGCACTCCTGAACGCCCGCCTCTCACCACGATCCGAGAAACGATTCCGCCGTGCCCGTGCCTTCACGGCTCCCTTTTTCAACCAACTCGACCTAATCACCTTGACTGATCCCTCGGATGAGATCCGATGGATCTCGCTTGGGGTGCAGCAGGAACTACTCCACCTCACAGGCAACATCAAACACGACTCCAAGAACGGACCGAACATCTCCCGAAACAATGACCTCATCTTTCTGGCCGCAAGTACCCATGAGGGAGAGGAGAACGAAGTCGCGGCGGCATGGCTGACGTTGAAAAAAGAATTTCCAAACCTTCGTCTGGTCATCACTCCCCGTCATGTGGAAAGGCGGGAAGAAATTCGCCGCACGCTGAAGATTCTTGGAATTCACTGCCATCTCAGGTCCGAAGGGGCAGCGCTTTCCGAAGAGCCGCTCCTACTCGACACCACCGGAGAACTCAGTGCTTGGTATTCCAAAGCCACGATCGTCTTTGTCGGCAAGAGCCTCCCCTGTTCCGTCAATCGAGGCGGACAGAACATGATCGAGCCTCTGCAGGCTGGTGCTCCGGTGCTGATCGGCCCTCATACCGCAAACTTCGAACCCCTCGCCTCACAACTCTGCGAAGCGGGCGCCGCAATTCGGACGAAAAACTGCGACGAGATTGTGACCGTCACTTGCCCCCTCTTGGCTCATGAGACTCAAAGAGCCTCCATGGTAGCCTCGGCATGGCAAGTACTCCAACCCCACCAAGGTGCTACGGTTAGAAACTGTGCCTTGGTTGAAGGATTGATGAATGGATCCAGACTTCATCATTCCTAATTCATTCCTCTGACTTTCCCTCTACTCCTCGCTTCCTTTCCAGAAGAGGCGTGCGGCTCGGGACCAATCGCGCTCCGCAACCCTGGCACGCGAGGCTACGCCCATTCGCTTGCGGAGCTCTTCATCCTCAACCAACTGCCTGACGGCGGAGGTAAGAGCATCGAGGTCGAGTCCCTTCGTGACCCTTCCGTCGACTCCCTCTTCGACCAGATCCTTCGGACCTCCGATATCCGAGACGATGACCGGGAGTCCGCTAGCCTGAGCTTCGATGACCACATTGCCGAAGGTGTCGGTCGTGCTGGGGAAGACAAAGAAATCGGCCGAGGCATAGGCGCTGGCCAACTCCTCTTTGTGAAGGCTTCCCGTGTAGATTCCCTCGGGTAGCAACTCCTTCATCATGGCGGCATAAGGACCATCGCCGACGATCAAAGGCCTGACCTTCACTCCTGCAGCCAGCAGACGACGGCATGCGGCGGCAAAGAGATCGAGATTCTTTTCACGTGAGACTCGACCCACGTAGAGGGCTCCCACTTCCCCATCACGCAATCCGCGCTTCTTCCAGAAATCCGGCTTTCTCTTCTCGGGATGGAAGAGCCCTGTATCGAGACCACGTGGGAGAATCTTGAGTTTCTCGGGGGCGATTCCACGATCGATCCAGCACTGACGGTAATGCTCGGAATTCACATAGACGGTATCGAGCTGTGAGTAGAACCAGTGCATGTAGTTCCAAGTCAGCGACTCCATCAGCCCGTCCTCAGTGAGGATGCGCACATACTCGGGAAAGTCGGTGTGATAAATGCCGGCTGTGGGCAGACCAAGCACCCTCGCCGCGCCAAGGGCCGCCAACCCCACGGGACCGGGAGTGCTGATGATCACCTCGGTGAAATTTCCAGTCTGCAGATGATCGATAATCTGAAGCAAGGGAGGGAAGCTCAGCTTTTGCAGTTCGTATTCCGGCAACGCAAACTCTCCGATCGGAGGGAAATTCTTGAGCGGAATGCCGGGCACATCGACCTCGTGGCGGGAGACCATCACCTCGACCCCCTTGCCATTGGCGGCGATTGCGGCACTCATTTTCTGGATTGTCGTGGAGACGCCGTTCACGTCGTCAAGGGTGTCCGTAAACCAGGCTCGGCGATTATTCGTCAACTCCGGAGCGATTGTTTCCCTCATCGCCAGAGATGCTTCCCTAAGGCGGTGACGCGGAGGGGTGCGGAATGCGTAAAGATAAGGACTAAGCAGAGCCACCAGCGGAATGACCGGTCCAATCATCTGGATGCTCTCGAGGAAGCGTCCGTCAAGCAACTGCTCGAGGAACTGCATGGTGAGCCGGTAGGCAAGACGGCTCGCCATCATGTTCGCCATGAGGAAGGCCCTGCGGCTCGTATCCTCGACACCCTCGAGTTCCTTATTCAGCTCCTCCCTCATTGCCGGCTCGTTCAAAGCGCCGGAAAGCTCCTTCCAGAGCGAGCGTGGACCTGGGTTGGCAAGCTCGAAGATCTTCCCACTGGCGATCCCTTGGGCAAGAAAGGCCAATTTCTCACCCGGAGAGAAGACTGTCGGATCCTTCCCCTCCATGAAGCGGTCAAAGGCTTTCTCGACAAGACGGATCGTCGGAGAGGCTGCGTGCCCCTCCAGACGCTTCTTCGCATATGAAAAGGCAACCTGATAGGTGTCGAGCGAAGCCCGGAGAGGGTTGCCCGAGTCGCCGCGCGGTTCACAACGCCCCTCCCTGATATGGCGAAGGAGATCGAGAGAATCGCGGGCTTCCGGGGTCTGCGTGTAGGTCTTTCCTGGAATTGTCCCGCCATGATCGTCCGATCCACCAACCCAGACCTTACGCCAAGCCTCCTCGTGCGTCGGTTGCAGACCTGTCATCACTGTGAACCGCTCGATATCGGAGGAGTTCAGGCTGAACAGATACCGCGTCACACCACCAAGAAAGGCACCGTCACTGCCATTGATGCCCTCGAAATTCCTAAAGAGCAACGCCAGCTTCATCAAATGGACTGGTCTCAACTTGTGAGAAAGTCCATGGAGGCATTGGGCCACACCATGCGCGAGGTCATTCTGAACGAGGTACTGTTGGAGTTCGTAGATATTCGCCTTGAGAGCCTGGATCTCCACATGCTGGCTCTCCGTGATTCCCCAGACCAGAATCGAGACACGGCAACCATCCTCCGGGAAGAGGGCCGTCACCGATTCGCTGATGAAGACCCCGGGCAGGTGCGCTACTTCCAGACATCCCTCGATCGAGTCATCATCGGTGAAGGTGAAGAAGTCCATGCCCGCAAGGCGTAGTTTCTCCAGCAGGAGATTTGGATCGGAAACACTAGCCGGAACGTTCAATCGGCGCAGCAGCCACTCCGGGGAGCGGAGACTGTGACGGGTATGGAGATGAAGATCGATGCGTGCCATGGAATGCTTAGCCGCTTTAATGCCCGCTCAGACGCCATTGGTCGAGCCATCTTCCATAAGTCGTTACCTGGCGAGTCGCAACTGCCTTACGAATACAGGAAAGAGCATGATCGCGAATCGACGGATGATCCCAATCGGGGGGATGAAGTCCAATCCTGAGCAAGGGGCTTTCATTCAAGGCCTGAAAAAGCGTCTCATTCCAGAGCAGACTGACTCCGCGCCGCCAAGGAGCCCTCACGCTATAGACCATGCTTCGGGCAGGAAATGAGCCGCAATTCTTACAATCAATCACCTCCCCGATCCGGGTCGTGTAGTCGAATCCCGCATCCCTGACCGCCATCTCGGCTTGCTCCCCAAGCAACCATGCAGGGGCAATGAATCCCCTGGGAGTGATGCCACATGCCGCTAGAGCAGCGTTGCCCTGAAGGAGTAGCGACAAAGCATCCTCCCGAGAGAGATCATAGAACTCCCCCTCGCCGGCCGTGTAAGAGCGGGTGATCATCCGTGTCGCCAAGCCCTCATCCTGCTTCGTCGGCCTAAGATGATAAAATCCATGAAGTATCGCCTCATGCCCTTGGCCTCCTTCCCTTTTTTCCTCCCCAGTAGCTTCACGAAGCCACTCTCCGAAATCTGGATCAGCATCGATTCTTCCCTTATGATGATGGTCTGGAATCACAAGCAAAGAAATCTCAGGGACCCCCGCAGCCTTGAGATCCTGAATCATCGCGACAACCCGCGTCTTCGTGACAGTTGAGACATCGTGAATCGAGACCACCAGAGAGGGAGCCAAGGCATTTCCACCTCCTGAGGAAGACTTTGAGGCATGGACTAGGGATGGTGCAGTTTGCATTGGCCGCTGGGTGTGTTATCTGATGTAGTCAAGAGCTTCACGCAATGCCAGACGAGACACCCGATTCACCAAACAGCAACTCCTCCAAGCCGAAGCGCCCCCCCGGCGCTCCCGAACCTCAGTTCAACTGGCGCGGCCTGCTTCTCTTTGCCATTGCATTCGCTCTCATCGGGGGTGCATTCCTGTTTCGCGGATCCAGCATGGTTGCCACGGATGAGATCACCCTGCCGAAATTCGAAAGTCTCCTGAAGGAGGGAAAGATCATCTCCACCCAGGACAAGCCGATGGCCCTGGTGATCGAGGAGGGACGTAATACCCAATACCTCTCCGGTTACTATCGAAAGAAAGCCGTTCCTCCCGCCACCGAGGAGATTCCCACCCCCTTCAAAACCTCTGTCTACATGCCCTTCAATGGCACGACCCTGGAGAAGGAACTCGCTGCCGCTGGCATCACCCCTGATGTACGCCCCGAGTCGAACATGGTGGCCTCCACCATTTTAAACATTCTGCCGATCGCCCTCTTCCTCGTCGTCCTTTATTTCTTCTTTCGCTCTCAGATCAAAATGGCGGGGCGTGGCGCCATGAACTTTGGCAAGAGCAAGGCCAAGATGCTCGCCAAGGAAAAGAACAAGATCACTTTCAAGGATGTCGCCGGCGTCGAAGAGGCCAAGGATGAAGTTCAGGAACTCGTCGAGTTCCTCAAAGACCCGAAGAAATTCCAGAAACTCGGCGGGTGCATCCCCAAGGGTGTCCTCATGATCGGCTCTCCGGGAACGGGCAAGACTCTGCTGGCACGCGCTATTGCGGGTGAGGCCGATGTCCCCTTCTTCAATATCAGCGGCTCTGACTTTGTGGAAATGTTCGTTGGTGTCGGTGCTTCGCGCGTCCGCGACATGTTCGAGCAGGGTCGAAAAAACGCCCCTTGCCTGATCTTCATTGATGAGATCGATGCTGTTGGCCGTCATCGTGGACACGGAGTCGGCGGCGGACATGACGAGCGGGAGCAGACGCTTAACCAACTTCTGGTCGAGATGGATGGATTTGATGCTCAGGATGGTGTCATCATCATTGCAGCAACAAACCGCCCCGACGTCCTTGATCCAGCCCTCCTGCGCCCAGGTCGTTTCGACCGACAGGTGACCGTCAGCCTCCCCGATGTGAAGGGTCGCGAAGAGATCCTCCGCGTCCACGCCAAGAAGGTGAAGCTCTCCGAATCAGTCGACCTGAGCCTGATTGCTAGGGGCACACCGGGTTACTCCGGCGCGGAACTTGCGAATGTCCTTAATGAGGCCGCCCTAATGGCTGCCCGTAAGGGACAGGTGGCGATCGAACAATCCGACCTTGAAGAGGCACGTGATAAGGTCCGCTGGGGCAAGGAACGCCGTAGCATGGCGATGAGTGAGAAGGAAAAAACCTCGACCGCATGGCATGAGGCCGGCCACGCACTCCTCAATGTTGTGGTCGACCACAACCACCCGCTTCACAAGGTGACCATCATTCCTCGAGGTCAATACCTCGGTGCTACCATGTACCTTCCCGAGGGCGACAAATACGCCACGCAGCGCAAGGAGGCTCTCGCCATGCTCATCATGACCATGGGCGGACGCATCGCGGAGGAGATGTTCACCGGGGATGTCTCCAATGGTGCCTCCGGCGATATCGCCCAGGCCACCAAACTCGCACGCCGCATGGTCTGCGAGTGGGGAATGAGCAGTCTCGGAATGATCCGCTTCAGTGACGAAAACGAAATGGTCTTCATGGGGCGCGACTCTGGTCGCTCTCGCGAATACAGTGAATCGACGGCCCAGCAGATCGATAGCGAGGTCAAGCGCCTCATTGACGATGCCTATCGGCAAGCCACCGAGATCCTTGAAGCCCAGAAAGAGAAGGTAAAACTGATCGCCCATGCCCTCTTGGAATTCGAAACCCTCGAGGGCTCGCAGGTTGAGGATCTGATTAATCTCGGCTACATGCGCAATCCCCCGGTGATTGCTCAAAAGCCTCCACCGCTCCCGCCTCCACCATCCAATACCCCTTCCGCAGAAGTGAGCAAACCAACTGAGCCGGACTACCCCGCAGGTGGCCTTGCTGCTCCGGTTCCAGCTTGAAATCACTTCTTCAGCAGAGCAGGATCTGCGGAATGAAACGCCATCTTCCACTTCTGTCGCTCGTAGGCCTTATCGGCACTACCGTTTCTGCGTCAGCTCACCCCGCCCAGTTCCACGCGATGGATATGGGCGGAGCAGCTCAAGCTGGCTTCCTGCATCCTCTGAGCGGACTTGACCATCTTCTTGTCATGGTCGCCGTTGGCCTCTGGGCCGTTCAGATCGGCGGTCGTGCCCTTTGGCTGCTCCCCCTCTCCTTTGTTGGGTCCATGATGCTTGGTGGAACGATTAGCCTCGGCGGGGCTAATCAATCTTTTGTTGAGCATGGCATCCTCGCTTCGATCGTTCTTCTCGGGGTGGCTCTTGCGATAGTATGGCGCCCCTCCACGCTTATAGCTGCACTTAGCGTCGGAGCTGCTGGACTCTGCCATGGTTATGCTCATGGATCGGAGATGCCATCAGGCGCTCTCCCCATGATGTTCTTTGTCGGCATGGTGGCTGCAACCTCACTTCTTCATGCTTTCGGTGTCGGCGGAGGATTGCTCCTGAATAAGAATCCTAAAATCTCCGTGGCCGTACGCGTAGCGGGACTCTTTCTCATCGCCTTCGTGCTCTACGACTTCTGTTTCCCGGTTTAATTCCCGAAGTAACTCGGAGCAAATCAGGAGCGCCACGCTCATTCCTAGATTCAAAGGACCTTAACGGACTTTCCCTTTCGGGGAGGTATCCGTAGAGTGATCACTCACTCATGAAGGGAAATCCACTGCTCCGATTTGCCATCGTACTGCTTGTACTCGCGGCAGTTCTCTGGCCAGTGTGTCGACTCACGCTGCACGGGAATTCATCCCAGGCACAGGAACCCCTCACCAGCGCGACAGCAACCAACTCCTCTGCGGCCACCACCTCCTCCACCCATACCTCCATCTCCTCCAGCATGTGCTCGGCTCAACGACCGACACTGAGAGCCACCTTGCTCCTCCATGCGGCCCCTTCTCCACAGCATTGCCTAATATCTCAGGCCGGAAAGAATCTTCTCACCGAGAAGGACCAGATCTCTCCAGGCAAATATCGGACCGCCGTTGAGATCACCAAGGGGGAGGATCTCCTAATCACAGCCGATTGGGGCGACGAAGAACCTCATGCCCTGCGAGTCGAGGTGCTGGTTCACGGCTATCAGGCACCCCTCGAGAAGAGCTTCTGGGGCCAGAAATCCGTGGAGGATACCCTTCCGATTCCCGAGTCCTTTCTCCCATGAGTGACACTCTCCAAGATCGGCAGCAGATGCTATGCATCGAGGACCTGACGGTCAGTTATCACCGGGTTCCTGCCATCCATCACCTCTCACTCTCAATAGGTTCGGGACATTGTGTCGGTCTCTTCGGCCCGAATGGTGCGGGCAAATCGACTCTTCTAAAGTCCATTGCCGGATTATTGAAGCCTGAGACGGGTCGGATCCTCATCGAGGGTATCGCTCTCGAGAAAGCGGCCTCCCTCATCGCCTACCTTCCCCAGCGGGAGTCGGTCGATTGGGATTTTCCTGTGACGGTACGGGGGCTTGTCGAGATGGGACGCTACCATCAGGTTGGTCTTATAGGATCGTTTACCCAACGCGATCAGAGGGCCGTAGACGAGGCGCTTGAACTCTTCAATCTGACACCATTGGCCCGCCGCCAGATCAAGGAACTTTCCGGTGGCCAACAACAACGTGCTTTCCTCGCGCGCGCCTGGGCTCAGGAGGCCGACCTTTACCTGCTCGACGAACCATTCGGAGGGCTTGATCGCACCAGCGCCGCGGCTTTGTCATCCGCACTGCGAACCCTTCGTGAGCGAGGCAAACTCCTGCTCGTCTCACACCACGCCTTGGCTGAGGCAGAGTCACTCTTCGACACGGCCATCCTACTCAATGGTGAGTTGGTAGCCTGCGGTCCGACAGCTCAAGCCCTGTCGCCTCAAAACCTTGAGTGTGCCTATGGCACCGCGATCTACTCTGGAACTCATCACCATCATTCCTGATAATGACTTGGTTTTTCCATCTCCTGACCTCGCTGCTGGAACCTTTCGGTTATTCCTTCATGCAGCGTGCACTGCTCTCCTGCGCATTGATCGGCTTCACGAATGGATTCCTCGGAACCTTCATCATCCTTAGGCGCCAGGCTCTGCTTGCGGATGCTCTCTCCCACTCCCTTCTGCCGGGCCTTGCTCTCGCCGCAATGATGCTTGGCCTCTCACCTGGAGGACTTCTTCTAGGAGGATTACTTGCCGCTCTCTTCGTGGCACTGGGGGCACAAGTCATGGCCAGAAACTCCCGCCTGAAAGAGGAGACAGCCGTCGCATCGCTCTACATCATCGCCTTTGCACTCGGGATCGTCTTGATCCGTTTTGCCAAGGTGAAAGTCGATCTGACCCACTTCCTCTTTGGCAATATCTTGGGAGTTGGCAATGGCGACCTCTGGATTGCTTATGGGGCTGCTTTCCTGACGCTTGGAACGCTTGTGCTTTTCCAACGACCTTTGCTTCTCACCCTCTTCGATGCAGCAGTGGCACAGGCCTCGGGTGTCCGAGTCAGGTGGGTGGAGACAGGGCTACTGGTACTCACTGTTCTAGGCCTAGTCGCCTCACTCCAGGCCGTGGGTGTTCTTCTGTCTCTGGGCCTCCTGATCATTCCTGCAGCCACAGCCTACCTGCTCACCGATTCCTTCAACCGAATGCTCTGGGGTGGGGCTTTTCTAGGAATGGTTTGTGCCGTGGGAGGACTCTTTATTTCTTTCTTCGCCAACATTCCTTCAGGCCCCTGCATCGTGATGTTGATGGCTGTTTTTCTGGGGGCAGCGTATCTTTTTTCACCTCGATACGGACTCTTCTTCAAACTCATCAGGGGTGGCCACTACCATGAGGAATCCTTGGAACGATGGGAGGGCCATCAGGGGCATAATCACCAGGTTCCGGATAAGAGTTCGGATAAAGAATTCAACCAATGAGCGCTCCTTCACTTTCCTCTCCCTCTGCACCCATCGGTGTTTTTGACTCCGGAATCGGGGGACTCACTGTCGTTGCAGAACTCCGCCGCGCTCGTCCTCATGAGCAAATCCTCTACGTCGGCGATACCGCACGCGTTCCCTATGGAGGCAAGAGCGCGGAGACCGTGACACGCTACAGTCGTGAGATCTCCGACCTACTGGTCTCCGAAGGTGCGAAGATGATCGTCGTGGCCTGCAATACGGCCTCCGCTCTTGCAGTTCCCTCCATCGCCCTCGATTACCCCGTTCCTATGATCGGCGTTCTCGAACCGGGCGCCGCCGCTGCCGTGAAGGCGACGCGAAGCGGCAAAATCGGTGTGATTGGAACGCGGGCCACCATTGCCAGCGATGCTTACAAGAAGGCGATTAGGCGACTCAATCCGGCGCTCTCCGTGGATGCCATTGCTTGCCCCCTCTTGGTTCCCCTGATCGAGGAGGGACTGCTTCATGACGAGATCACCGAGGCAGTCCTGCGGCGCTACCTCTCCCCGATGCTTGAGAAGGGGATCGACACTCTGGTCCTCGGCTGCACCCATTATCCGCTGCTGAAACAAGCCATCCGCAGCATCTGCGGATCGGACATCGCGCTTGTCGATTCTGCGGAAAACTGCGCTTTAGCCGTCCAGGAACTCTTGAAGTCCAACCCAAGTGAAGAATCTGCAGACTCCTCACCTCGCCTTGATATCCTGCTTACGGATTCCTCTGAAGGATTCCTGAGGATCGCAGAAAAATCACTCGGTCTCTCCATCGACTCGCTCGCTGTGAGGCGGGTCGGCAATTAGAGATTTTTCTATCATTCCCAAGACCCTTCCATGACACGAAAACAACGCGCCGAGGAACTCTTCCGTAAGCTCCCTCGGATCTATCCCGATGCCCACTGCGAACTTGATTTCAAGAACCCGCTGGAACTTCTCGTCGCCACGATCCTCTCGGCCCAGTGCACCGACGTCCGGGTCAATATGGTGACCAAGGTGCTCTTCAAGCGCTGCAAGACCGCGAACGACTACGCCGAGATCTCTCAGGAAGATCTTGAGGAGATCGTCCGCTCCACAGGCTTCTACCGTAACAAGGCGAAGTCTCTTCGTGGCATGGGAGCTGCACTTGTGGAACGCCACGATGGAAAAGTTCCCTCCACCATGGAGGAACTTTCCGCCATTCCCGGAGCGGGCCGCAAGACCGCCAATGTCGTCTTGGGAAACGCTTTCGGCATCAACGAAGGGGTCGTTGTCGACACCCATGTCGGCCGCCTCTCCCTGCGACTCGGCCTCACAACAAATAGTGATCCCGTGAAGGTCGAGCAGGATCTCATGAAGCTCTGCCACCGGGATCAATGGACACTCCTCTCCCACTGGCTGATCTGGCATGGCCGCCGCCGCTGCAAGGCACGCAATCCCGACTGCAAGGAATGCGAATTTCGGGACCTCTGCCCGAGCGTCGACCATCCTGATCGCCTTCTTAAAAAATAATCCCTCCTACTCCCCTCTCTCCTTCCGCATGAAACAGTTCATTATCCGCTCACTGATCACCGCACTGATTCTCTTCATCGCCGCTCTTTGTTACCTCTACTTCTCGCTGAACACCCTGGTGAAAAAGGCCGTCGAGACCGTCGGTCCGACCATCACCAAGACCCAAGTCAGACTCGCTTCGGCCAATCTCTCTCCCTTTTCGGGAAGTGGCCAGTTAAGCGGCTTTGTCCTCGGTAATCCCGAGGGATTCGATGGGCCCTACGCGCTGAAGCTCGGCAGTATCGCTGTGAATGTCGACAAATCGACCATTCTTAAACAGACCATTGTCGTGAACTCGATCATTATCCGTGATCCGGCAGTGGCTCTGATCGGAACCCCATTCGGCAATAACCTTGGAAAACTACTCCAGAACATCAAATCGGGATCCTCATCAAAATCAACAGAGGAGACCAACCCCTCATCGGGCTCTTCAAAGAAATTCATCGTAAAGGAAGTTGTGATTTCGGGCGCCAAGGTGGATGTGGCAGCCAGTGCCTTGGATCAGAAGATCCAGCAAACCCTTCCGATCCCTGACATCACACTCCGGAATATTGGCAGCAATGGGAGCGGAGTCTCGGCACGCGAACTAGCCACACAACTCATGACACCACTGATCAACGCTGCAGTCCGAGAAGGAATCAATACCCTCGCCAAGCAGGGCCTTCAGCAACTTCAGCAAAAAGGTGCCCAAGAACTCGGCAAGGAACTCAACAAGGCCCTTCCAGGATTCTTCAAATAACAGAACCAACGGGATCTAGAGCACTTGCAGATGGGTGTCGTCATAATAGGCATAAAAAACACAGGTGACCTATAGCATCCACTTTCTTCCATCCCTTTTATCCCCTTCATCACTGTGAGCCACAGAATGGATGATCAATCCCTCCAGACAAAGAGGAGTGCCGTAAGGGCCGATCCGATCGCGTAAAGCATCCAGGTTTCGGAGACCACATAGGGAAATGCCGAAATCGCCACACCAAGTAGCATCGCCTTGAAGGAAGACTGCTTCTTCCCGTAGATAAAGGCACCCAATCCGATGGCCCCGAAGAGGACTTGTCCCAGTAAGTTAGCTGCCGTGAAGGTCACGCCTTCTTTACAAAACAGGCTTTAAGTCCAACGGCGATGCCATCGACCTTACAGGAAATCTCATGATCTCCGTCGACGAGCTTGATTGGCTTCGACTTGGAGCCCCCCTTAAGCACTTGGGTGCCCCCAAGCTTAAGATCCTTGATCAGAACAACACAATCTCCGTCTGAGAGAACAACGCCATGGGCATCCTTCACGACACGAGCAGCATCGGGCACTTCTGCTTCAGCCTCCTTCGGCCACTCAAATCCACACGTGACGCACTCCCACTTGTCGGAGTGAGCGATCACCTCCTCCATCGTGCATTCGGGGCAGGCGGGATTGCTCATGAGAGTTTGGCGATGATGGCGTTCAGAGTTGCACTAGGACGAAGAACGGCATCTGCTTTGTTGTCATCAGGTAGGTAGTAACCGCCCACATCGGTTGGCTTTCCCTGCACGGCATTAAGTTCGGCGACGATCTTCTCCTCATTGGCCGTGAGTTCGGCGGCGATGGGGGTGAAAAGGGTCTTCAAATCAACATCCTGCGTCTGTGCGGCGAGAGCCTGTGCCCAGTAGAGGGCGATGTAGAAATGGCTGCCACGATTATCGATGGTGCCGAGCTTGCGTCCGGGAGACTTGTCATTCTCGAGGAACTTGCCAGTCGCTGCGTCGAGAGTCTCGGCCAGCACCTTGGCCTTCGCATTGCCGAAAGTCTCGGCGATATGCTCAAAGGATGGAGCAAGAGCGAAGAATTCTCCAAGGGAATCCCAGCGAAGGTAGTTATCCTCGAGGAACTGCTGGACATGCTTCGGCGCGGAGCCACCGGCTCCGGTCTCGAAGAGTCCTCCGCCATTCATGAGCGGGACGATGGAGAGCATCTTGGCGCTGGTGCCGACCTCGAGGATCGGGAAGAGGTCGGTCAAGTAATCGCGGAGCACGTTGCCCGTGACCGAGATCGTGTCCTTCCCTTGGACGATACGTTCTAGACTGATGGTACAGGCCTCGGCAGGAGGTAGAATACGGATATCGAGACCGGTGGTGTCGTGGTTTGCGAGGTAGGTCTTCACCTTGGCAATGATCGCGGCGTCGTGGGCGCGGTTCTCATCAAGCCAGAAGAGGGCCGGATCACCCGTGGCACGGGCGCGGTTCACGGCGAGCTTCACCCAGTCCTGGATCGGGGCATCCTTGGTCTGGCAGGCACGCCAGATGTCTCCTTCTTCGACTGCATTCTCAAGAAGTACCTTGCCGGAAACGTCGGTCACACGAACAACTCCGTTCCCCGGGACCTCGAAGGTCTTGTTGTGCGAGCCGTATTCCTCAGCGGCCTGAGCCATGAGGCCGACATTGGGAACAGATCCCATGGTCTTCGGATCAAGCGCACCATGCTTTTTACAGAAATCAATGACCGCCTGATAGACTCCTGCATAGGAGCTGTCAGGAATAACAGCAAGGGTGTCCTGAGTCTTGCCGGCGGCATCCCACATCTTGCCTCCAGCACGGATCATCGCAGGCATCGAGGCATCGACGATCACATCGCTTGGAACATGAAGGTTCGTGATTCCCTTATCGGAATTGACCATGGCAATGGCGGGACCGTTTGCCAGAGCAGCCTGGATATCAGCATCGATAGCGGCCTTCTGATCGGCGGGCAGGGTCTGGATCTTTGCGACGAGATCTCCGAAGCCGTTTTTGAAATCAACGCCGAGTTCCTTGATCACAGCGGCATATTTGGCGATCAGGTCCTTGAAGAAGACCTCGACTGCATGGCCGAAAATGATCGGGTCGGAGACCTTCATCATTGTTGCCTTCATGTGGAGTGAGAAGAGGACTCCATCAGCCTTCGCCTTGGCAATCTGCTCTCCGAGGAAAGCAACGAGCGCCTTCTTACTCATGACGGTGCTGTCGAGGATCTCACCCGCCTTGAGAGGGGTCTTCTCCTTGAGAACCTCGGTCGTGCCGTCGGCACCAACGAACTCGATTTTCACATCGGTCGCTTCGGATACGGTTACCGACTTCTCGTTGGAGAAGAAGTCGTTCTTACCCATGGTGGCGACGATGGTCTTGGAATCAGCGGCCCAGGCACCCATGGAGTGGGGATGCTTGCGGGCGTACTCCTTCACCGCCTTCGGGGCGCGGCGATCGGAGTTTCCCTCGCGGAGGACGGGATTGACGGCACTTCCCTTGATCTTGTCGTAGTTGGCACGGATCGCCTTCTCACCCTCGGTCTGCGGGTTATCCGGATAATCGGGGAGCTTGTATCCCTTGGCCTGCAACTCAGCGATCGCCGCCTTCAACTGAGGGATGGAGGCGCTGATGTTCGGAAGCTTGATGATATTCGCCTCGGGTTGAAGGGTCAGGGCACCCAGCTCTGCCAGGGCATCTCCGATTCTCTGATCCTCTGACAGAAATTCGGGAAAAGCGGCGATGATGCGTCCTGCCAGGGAGATATCGCGTAGTTCGACAGCAATCCCGGCGTGCTTCGTGAAAGCCTGCACGATTGGCAGGAAAGAATAGGTGGCCAGGGCGGGAGCCTCGTCGGTCTTGGTATAGAGAATGGTTGGCAGCTTGGACATAATGGGGGGTAGTTTAGTGACTCGGGAACAGTGAGGCAATCGCGGAAGCTGGAAAGAGAGAGTTGCCTCTGGATTTGGTTCCGCTAAATTAGAGTCACTATGGCCAAAACGCTTCTCGATAAGGTCTGGGAGGAACACACCGTTCGCACGCTCCCCGACGGCAGGACTCAACTTTTGATCGGCACTCACCTCATTCATGAGGTGACAAGCCCGCAAGCCTTCGGGATGGTGCGAGATCTTGGCCTGAAAGTCCTCTACCCAAACCGCACCTTCGCTACTGTCGATCACATCGTTCCGACCGACCAGCGTGCAGAACCCTTCTCCGATCCTCTCGCCGACGCGATGGTGAAGGAACTTCGCAAGAACTGCGCCGAGACCGGCGTTACATTCTTCGACCTTCCGACGGGCAATCAGGGCATCGTCCACATCGTCGGCCCCGAGCAGGGTATCACCCAGCCCGGCACCACGATCGCCTGCGGTGACTCCCATACCTCCACTCACGGAGCATTCGGCGCCATTGCCTTCGGCATCGGAACAAGTCAGGTCCGCGACGTGCTTGCCACCCAGACCATGGCAATCGGCAAGCCGAAGGTCCGCCGCATTAATGTCGACGGCAAGCTCGCCCCCGGCGTCTACGCCAAGGATGTCGTTCTTCATATCATCCGCCACCTCGGGGTGAACGGTGGCATCGGCTACGCCTACGAATACGGCGGATCGACCTTCGATAACTTCACCCAGGAAGAGCGCATGACCGTCTGCAATATGGCGATCGAGGGAGGAGCCCGTGTCGGCTATGTGAACCCCGACGAAACCACCTTTGAGTACCTGCGCGGGCGCCCCTACTCTCCGAAGGGAGCGGAGTGGGACGCCGCTATCGAACGCTGGAAAGCCGTCGCCTCGGACAAGGACGCCGTCTACGACGACATCGTCAACTTCAAGGCCGAGGAGATCCTCCCGACCGTCACCTGGGGCATCACTCCCGGTCAGGCGATCTTCATCGACGAGGCGATCCCCAACCCCGATGACCTCCCCGAGAAGGACCGTGCCACCGCGCATGAAGCCATCGAGCACATGAAGCTCCCCGCCGGCACCCCGGCGGTCGGCATCAAGATCGATGTCGCCTTCCTTGGCAGCTGCACCAATGGCCGCCTCTCCGATCTTCAGGAAGTCGCCAAGCATATCCGCGGACGCAAGGTCTCCCCGAGCGTGAAAGCCATCGTCGTCCCCGGTTCACAGGGAGTCGCTTCGATTGCGGAGAAAATGGGTATCGCGGAAATTTTCCGTGAGGCCGGCTTCGAGTGGCGTGGTGCAGGGTGCTCCATGTGCCTCGGCATGAATCCAGACAAACTTGTCGGAGACCAGCTCTGCGCCAGCTCCAGCAACCGTAATTTCAAGGGGCGCCAAGGTAGTCCGACAGGACGTACCATGCTCATGAGCCCGCTCATGGTTGCTGCCGCCGCCCTGACAGGCGAGGTCAGCGACGCCCGCAAGATCTTTGGCATTCACTAAACCCCATTCCCTATCTCCTAGCTCCAAGCTCCCAAATTCATGTCCCTCGAAAAAATTACCCAAGTCACCGGCCGCGGCGTCTTTGTCCCCGGCGACGATATCGACACCGACCGCATTATTCCCGCACGCTTCATGAAGTGCGTTACCTTCGATGGACTCGGTGAGTTTGCTTTCGCCGATGCCAAGACTGCTGAGAAGGCAGCTGGTCGTCTTCACCCTCTTGATGACTCTCGATTCAACGGAGCAACGATCCTGATTTCCGGATCGAACTTCGGCTGTGGTAGCTCTCGCGAGCATGCACCCCAGGCCCTCTATCGCTATGGCTTCCGTGCGATCATCGCAGAGAGCTTTGCAGAAATCTTTTTCGGCAACTCGACAACGCTCGGAATCCCCTGCGTCAAGATGTCCAAGGAGGATATCGCTGATCTTGCGGCTCTCATCGAGAAGACCCCCTCCATCCAGGTGACCCTTGATCTCACCGAGAGCAAGGTAACCACTGATGATGTTGATTTCGTAGCTGAGTTCACCCTTCCGGGACATGCCCGTGAGCCCCTCATGAATGGTCGCTGGGACTCCATCGCCGATCTCGTCGATGGCCTTCAGTATGTGAAGGCTCGCGTGGCTGCGGTCCCATACCTCGCGTCGAAGTAGAACTCGCATGAACGGCGGCGTTATCCTTCCACAGGTGAAGGACGCCTCCCTTAAGGACATTGCTGGGGATGGATCGGAGATCCCCTTCCTGAGTCGGCGTAATGCCTTGGAATGCCTCCTCGGGGCCTTCGGCGTCTTCACGCTCTGCATGATCGGTCAGGAGTTCTACAAGGTGGCTGGTACGCTGGCTGCTCCACTCTGGCCCTCCAGCGGACTGGCTCTTGGGATCCTGCTTCTGCGAGGATGGAGGCTCTTCCCGGCCATCTCCTTGGGAACGATTGCTGCGACCCACGCCTTCGGGGACAATCCGATCTTCTCCATCGCAGGTTCCCTGGCGAACACACTGGAGTCCTTGATAGGATGGTTTCTCATGGTCCGAGTGTTTGGTTTCTCGAACTCAATGGCTCGGGTCCGCGATCTGATTGTACTGATGCTTGCAGGTGCTCCGTGGGGCACCATGGTGAGTGCCATTCTTTGCACGCTCGGATTGGTGGCGGCAGGCGCCGTAAAAACGACCGGAATCCCGTTATCATCTCTCCTCTTCTGGACAGGCAATGTCCTGGGGATCCTAGTCTTCACACCGCTTTTCCTGCGCGTTGCACAGCGATGGAGCGAGGGAACGTTGATCCGGACATCACTTCGTGATCTTCTCTGGACCACTCTCCTCACCATAACGGTCACTGTTGGATTCAGCATCAAAAACACCGCACACTCGGGCTTGATTCCCCTCGCCTACCTCTCCTTTCCTCTTTTGGTCTGGCTTTCCTTTGAATGGCGCCGTGATGTCACCCTTGCTTTGGCTCTGGTGACAGTTTTGATGACCGCATTTACCGCTACAGGCCATGGCCCACTTGTGCGCTTCGATCCCATGGCCACTTATGGCGAGATGACGATTTTCATCATCGTTTATGCTCTTTCGAGCCTCATCCTCATGGCCGCCAGCGAGGAGACCCAAGAAATTTACACCCAGTCACTTAACCTCAGAGTTTCCAGCGTCAAGAATGAGGCGGAACTCCGTCTTATCCGAGCCAACCTTAACCCTCATTTTCTCTTCAACAGCCTTAACTGCATCAAATCCCTTATCACCGAAGATCCCGCCAAGGCTAAATATGCCGTCATCTCCCTCTCGGAGATGCTTCGCACCTCCCTGCGATTGACCAAGCAGGAGAAGGTCCCTCTGCGTGAAGAACTTGCCATCATCCGTTCCTATCTCGAGCTCCAGAAAATCCGCCACGAACAGCGTCTCGACTGCACTATCGATGCGGATCCGTCATCCCTCGACTACCTGATACCTCCCATGATTTTTCACCAACTCGTCGAGAATGCTGTCAAACACGGTGTCGAAAGCCTTCCCGAAGCCACACCGATCAGGATCCGTTGCGCGGTGGAAGGAAGTGGCCTTTTGTTGAGCGTCGAGAACACCGGACATCTTGACTTCGGATACGAGTCGGGTGTGGGACTCCATTCCATCAAAGAGGAGTTAGCGGCACTCTACGGCGAGAAGGCGATTTTGGGCCTAAGGCAGAGCTTGAATCACTCCGTGGTAGCGGAAATACGTCTCCCCGTCGAAGTCTAGCCATCACCGCAATCTGACGTCTCTTTCTCCATGCCTTCTCTGATTTTAAATGAGTTGCCTCGGGATCTCGCGATCCTGATTGTCGAGGACGAGCGCCCTGCTCGCTCGGAACTCAAGCGTATGCTTCTCTCACTCGGAATGCGAGGTGAGATCCGGGAAGCCTCCTCCGCAACCGAGGCACTCTCCTCGGCCAACTCCTCACGTCCTGATCTCATCCTGCTCGATATCCAGATGCCGGGAGGGAGCGGCTTTGATCTGCTGAGGCAACTCGGTCCTGACCATCCTCCCGTTATCTTCACCACAGCTTACGAGCATTTCGCCGCCAGAGCCTTTGAGGAGGAAGCTGTCGACTACCTCCTCAAACCCTTTGACGAGAAGCGCCTTGCCAAGGCACTTGCACGCCTCCCTAGAACAGAAAATCAATCACCTTCCCTAAGTAAGGGAGACTCAATATTGCTCAAGATTGATGGTGAATGCATCCTCCTCCCTGTGGAAAGCATCGACCTGATGGTAACAACCGGGAATATGACGGAGGTCTTTTGGGGTGGCAGCAGAGGGAAGGTCAATAAACCCATGAAGTACCTCGTGAAGAAACTCGATTCCACGATGTTTTTCCGGGCAACCAGGGATCAGTTGATTAATTTAAATAATCTTGTCTCCCTACGGACAAATGCCGAAGGACTGGTGGAGGCAAAACTTCCCCACAAGCGTCTGGTCACGTTTTCACGACGTCAGAGCGTCCTCTTCAGGAAGAGCCATAAGATCTAGGGCTCCATTGCAAAAAAACCTCAGCGCCGTATTATCATGACTAGTTACATAAGCAGGTGTCTCTGCTTACCGCTCGCCTCTGTTCACGTCCCGCAGAAGGTCCGGTAGGGTTCTCCTCCGGGCGACGGGGCCTCGCGGTAGGGTTGATTCGCAGCTGTTTCCTCGAATGGTTTTGCCAGCACTTCGCACAGTCGGTGAAGAGGCGTTAGATCGCCGGATTGGGCAGCTGCCAGTGCCTCCTCAACCCGATGATTGCGGGGGATAATCACGGGATTGGCACGTCGCATGATGTCGACGACTTCCGTCTTGCTGAGTTGCTGACGCATTAGGCGAGCCATCCATCGGTCATGCCATGCATGGAAGGCTTCGTCTCTCTGGGAAAAGGCACCATCGAATCGCCCTGTCTCAAGGGACTTGGTCATTGCAGCAAAGGTCGAAGTGAAGTCTGCTCCTGCATCCTGCATCCAATCCAGGATCCCCTTGGTTAGTTCCGAATCCACCGCCTCTTCCGTGATCAGGCCGAGCTTTGCACGCAACCCGGCCTCATGATGCGTATGGATTAGCTTCGGATACTTGCCCAACGCTTCCTCGGCAGCAGACACGGCTTTTTCCTGGTCAGGATCAATCAAGGGGAGCAATGCCTCAGCCAATCGGGCAAGATTCCAATGCGCGATATCGGGCTGATTGCCATAGGCGTAGCGGCCATTACGATCGATTGAACTGAAAACGGTCGATGGATGGTAAGTATCGAGGAAGGCGCAGGGACCGTAGTCGATGGTTTCCCCGCTCAATGCCATGTTGTCGGTATTCATCACGCCATGGACAAACCCCACGCACATCCACCGGGCTATCAGCTCGGCCTGTCTTTCGATCACTGCCCCGAGCAGGGCCAACGCCTTGTTTTCGACTCCGAGAAGATCCGGATAGTGCCGCTGAAGCGTGTACTCGGTGAGCGCCTCGAGAGCGGCGCGATCGCCCAGGGCACTGGCATACTCGAATGTCCCGACGCGGATGTGACTGGCAGCCACGCGCGTTAGGATGGCTCCAGGGAGCATTTCCTCGCGATAGATCTGCTCCCCTGTTGTGGCCACAGCCAAACTGCGCGTGGTCGGGATACCTAGAGCGTGCATCGCCTCGCTGATGATGAATTCACGAAGCATCGGACCTAAGGCGGCCCGCCCATCGCCACGACGGGAATACGGGGTCGGCCCAGAACCCTTGAGCTGGATGTCGAAACGCAGGCCCTGCGGCGCGAGATGTTCCCCGAGAAGAACCGCCCGACCATCCCCGAGATTGGTGAAATGCCCGAACTGATGACCCGCATACGCTTGGGCGATCGGATCGGCTCCTTCCGGAAGACGATTCCCCGCAAAAATCTCCCCACCCGCTACTCTAAGGGCGTCAGTATCAAGACCAAGATCCGCAGCCAGCTTCTCATTCAGAATGACCAGATTCGGATCGGCCACCGATACCGGATGGACACGGCTGTAGAGCGCCTCCGGTAATCGGGCGTAGGAGTTGTCAAACTGCCAGCCTTCTGGGTTTTTGGGATCAGCCTTTGAGATATTCAAAAATTTTTTAGTTCGAAGGAACGGAATCCGGAATTGGATAGGAATTCCCAGCTACTTATCGCCAAGGATCTCAGCAATTTCCTTATTCGTAAGAGCCGGGATTTTAAGTTCCTTGATCCCAGAAATCGGAGGGCTTTTCAATCGCTTTTCCCCGTGAACAGGAGTCTCCAATCGGCACTCCACGAAATCGATGACCAATTCATTGAACGTCATATTGCGCTCTTTCGCCACTTCCAAAGCTTGATGGTAGAGTGGATCAGGAATCTCAACTGTGAAGCGCATGCCTTAATCTGCGTCTTTTTGATCAAAACTGTCAAATGCGGTCAGAAGAACGAGTCAGCAACACTGGAAATTGGGATGGGATGATGATTTGCCCCCCTTGATGTTCCAGAATTGATGAATTACCATTCTGACATGACGATCACCCTCGATCAGATTGTAGAGGAAGTCTCCCTTCTTCCTGATGATGTTTCCGCTGAAGTCATCGAGCGAATTTTGATTCGCCGCCATGGAGGGTTCGATCAGGGAGTTGAAGAAGCTTGGAAATCTGAAATCTCTTCCCGGTTACAGGAAATCCATTCCGGCCAAGTCGAGGGTATCCCTCTTGAGGAATCATTGAGTCGTGCTGCACATCAGATCTCTGCGTGAAGGTCATTCTTCACCCTGAAGCCGACGCCGAACTCAGCCAAGGCGTCGCCTACTACGCCTCCATTGATCAGGTACTGGGGGCAAGATTCTTGGAAGAGATCAAAAGGCTCATCGGAGAGATTTCGCTACATCCGAAGACCTTCAGACAGTTTGATCCCCCTGCGCGCCGCCATTTCAGCACTTGGTTCCCGTATGGTGTCATCTATCTAGAAAAACAAGATCAGCTCTGGATTGTTGCCATCATGCACATGAAACGACATCCGGGATATTGGAAGACACGGACGCAATCATCTTAGCTGCATTTGAGAGATAAGATCCGTACGGAATCTCCTTCTCTTGATCACGCTTGTGGCAAACCTCTTTCCTCACAGACTGTAACTGCGACTGCAGACCAGTGCCACCACACCCAAAACGGCAAGCAGGGAACCGATCAGGGCACGGAGAGTGGTGACCTGACCCCAATGTTGGGACACATCAAAACTGAAGTTCGGATGGTATTGGTTGGTTGATGTTGTGGTTGGTTGTTTGGTGGATTGCAACCCTGGGCGTAGGGAGGCCGTAGGCCGA
>Ga0007834_1000023_pt1 | contig 90780 bp, 88 predicted proteins | sample CryBogCBE06Nov07_FD_71233 | JGI IMG/M metagenome (GOLD analysis project Ga0007834, IMG submission 71233) | Freshwater microbial communities from Crystal Bog, Wisconsin, USA - CBE06Nov07 | ecosystem: Environmental > Aquatic > Freshwater > Lake | place: Crystal Bog, Wisconsin, USA | collected...
TTCCGGATCAATCAATGTGGACTGGGCCTGGTGGCCTGTCACAGGGGCTCATCGAAATCGTGATCATTGCTGCTATGCGCAGCTAAATCATTGAGTTAATTCCGCTGCATCGGCCTGCCGCATCGCCAGACAACAATTTACGCTGAAAAATCTTGCGAAACAGGCCGTTTTATATATGAGTAGGATTATACTTTATTATCAATTTTAAAAGATGAGCTTAATGATTTGGATTTTGGTTTTTATGCGAAGTTTGGTGTCGAGGGTTGCGAGGAATGAATATGTCCAGACGGTTTTTTTCGCTGTTCTGATTACGTTTTTAGCAAAATTGATTATTTTTGGGCATGTATTTAACCTTCGTCTCATTATAACCGAACCTGTTTCCTATTCCCATGACGCATTGTTTTACAGCCGAATGGCCACGATGGTTCATGAAGGCTGGATCTACACGAACCCCAGAAGCGGCTACCCCTTCGGACTGGAATTATATGATTTTCCAACCTCCGATTCAGGCAGTTTTTTTCTTGCAAAACTTATTGGTTTTTGGACGGATTCCCCGTTGGCGACGGCCAATATAATTTATTTATTGTCGTTTCCTCTTGTATTTGTTGCTGCAACCTGTGTTTTTCGTTGGTTTGATCTCAAGCGCACATGGGCTTACTGTGCGGCGGCTTTATTCGTGTTTTTGCCATTTCATTTACTTCGTTTCGAGCATTTGAATTATACACTCTATTTTACCATTCCGCTTTATTTTTATGTGGCCTATTCTTTTGCGTATAGCAGCGCTGCCCGTGATGCTCAGGCCCGAACATATGTTCAACGCTTTGGCCCCTTGCTTCTGCTCGCGGGCCTGACGTGTTTTGGCGTGTATAATGCTGCTTTCGGAACCATAATGCTTGTGTTCTCAGGATTGTACCGCGCATCGCAAAGCCGAAATTTCAAATCATTTTTTGCGGTTTTGCCTGCGGTTGCTGCGGTATTGATCGGTGTCTTTTTAAATTTGCTTCCAAATTTTATCCATTGGGCACAGTATGGCAAAAGCCAGGTCGTGGCTATCCGCTCTCCGGCTGAAAGCGAGTTGTATGGTTTAAAATTCATTCAGCTTATTTTACCGGTTCACAATCACTGGTTGAGGCCTTTCGGATGGTTCCGGGATTATTATGATTTCATAGCTCCTCTTGCGAATGAGAATTCGTCATCATCACTTGGGCTGGCCGGAAGCGTGGGTCTTATTTTGCTGGCTGTGATTATTCTCAAGCGCTTCAGTGGTCGTTATGTCGAGCGCAAACAGATGGTTGTCGCTTTTCTTCTGCTTGTGCTGATATTTTTCGGGATTATAGGCGGTGGCGGGGCGATGTTCGCATTTGCGATTTCCCCGCTGATCCGGGCCTGGAACAGGATCAGCGTATTTATCGGCTTTGGTGCGATTCTATTGGCCTTTCTGGTGCTGCAAACACAGGTGGCGCGTTGGAGCTTATTTCAGCGACATGTATGGCTGGCACCGCTCACCGCCGTGGTTTTGTCGATTCTGGGCGTTCTCGACCAGACACCAAAGCCCTGTCACAGCTGTCTGGAGGCCAATCAGACCGCTGCCGAGATGGATCATCGCTTTGTCACAGCGATTTCAAATCTCATTCCTGCGGATGCAGCGATCTATCAACTGCCATATATGAGTTTTCCAGAATCTCGGCCTCCCTATAAAATGGGCACTTATGTGCATTTTATTTTAATTGCGCATTCTCCGACACTTCGCGCCAGTTATGGTGGCATTGCAGGCTCTGCGGGCGATTGGTTTTTTCGCGGGATGGAGACCCTGCCATTTCCGCAGCAAATGGAAGCCATGCGGAAGCTGGGGTTTCACGGTCTCTGGATTAATCGCCATGGTTACCCTGATCACGCCAATGCAATCATAGCCTCCGCTGTGGCGTATTTCGGACATGAGCCTGATTTGACTCGCGAGGATGGCGAAATCGTCTTTTTTATCATTCCGAATGTACCCGAAGTTGATTTAAAGGGTAAAAGCAGCAATCAAATCATGGCCGTTTCCGGAATTATTATTGACGAATATGGCCTTCGTTATACGGCACAGCTGAGCGAGGGTATAGATTTTACGCGGCCGGATCTGCCGTCTTTTGTCTCCCATATTCGCGGTTTATCCGACGCCGAAACATGGGGACGATGGACGGATGGCAATATTGCGCCGAGTCTTGTGCTGGAGTTTGAACATCCATTACCGCAAAAGCTGAAACTGCGCCTTGCCCTTATCCCCTTTGGGCCCAATGAGAACAACCCCCTGACGATCCGGATTGGAACGCAATCTTTTCAGCGCACACTGGTGCCGGGAAAAAATGTGATCGAGGTTGAAACGGAGACATCGTCTCCCTCTGCCGACCGGATTGAGCTGATACCTTACGCCCCGACCACGCCTGTTTCTCTGGGGATGAACGGGGATAGGCGTAAATTGGGGGTTGGTCTTATTAAAATGGATTTCATGTAACCCACCGCTCATTGCCTGAAGCTGCGTTCAGTGCAGGGTTTGTGTCCTGAAGGTAATTTTGAGTTTCAACACGGGTTAAGACTCAATTTTTGAATGGTGTGAATTTTAAATGATACGATTTTGGAGCAGATGTTTTGCACAAGTTTAATTTTATATTAATTTCTGCTGGCTTCGAACATGGTGGAAATGTGGCACATCGCCATTTGGACGGACATTCCAGATGTTGTGTGTATCCGTTTGAATCTCAGCTTGGAAACCGTAATTTCAGCGATTTTCTGTCCTCACTGGAACGTGTGCAATACAGATACCCTGAATTTCCGGAAGGCCTGACACCGGCAGAAATTTATGAGCAGATCATCGACGAAGAAATGAAAACCTTTCTTCGGAAGAAAAACGGCTCAAAATTCAAGGATGCTGACCTTAAGCTGGATGAAGCCAAGCGGGTGGCTGAATTTTCACGGCTTCTGGGCGCGCCACCCTATTTTCGCCGCAACATTATCGAGGCGTTCTTTCGCGCGACATTCCTGGCCTGGGAAAATTATTATGCCGATCCGGCGCGGGCCACACATTATGTAGGCTATTCTCCGGCTATCGGAATTGATGCCGAGCGCATTATCCGTGATTTTCCCGACGTTCGGATTGTGCATATGATCCGCAATCCGTTTTCCGCCTATCGTGACACCAAGCGGCGGCCATTTCCTCAACCACTCAGTAAATATCTGATTACATGGAATATTTATCATTCCACCGTGGAAATGTATGCAAAGATGTTTCCGCAGAATGTTCATATCTTCCGCTATGAAGACATGGTGGATGACAAGCAGAGATTCATGGAGTCTCTGGCCGCATTTGCGGGCTTGGAGTTTGAGCCTTCAATGCTCTATCCGAGCTGGAACGGCCAAGACATTTCCGACATGATTGCGCCTTGGGGCACGGTGCTTAAAAGCACCAGCGACTATAATCAAAGCCTTATCCATGAGCTGAATGATGACGAGAAACGTCAGATCAGACAGGGCACCGCGGCCCTTGCGCGACATTTCAAATATGACGAATTGCCTTATTTAAAAGAGTTTTATGGTGCTGAGTAAATTAAGGTATTTTGCTGCAGCAGATGCGGCAGAGGGGTCTAAGCATGTTTCAGACGCGCAAATTGCCGAAATTTCAAATTATTTTGGTGATAGACTCACGCATATAGAAGCCGTGCAGGGCGGAACATCAAGCTATTGTTGTTTCGCCCGCATTGACGGCATGGCCCGTTTTCTCAAAACAGGCAGATGGGCGGGTGCACAGCAGCATGTTGCAAAGGAGCAGCATCTGCTGGAATTTTTATACGGGCAGTCCGCCGGTGCCGAAATCCTCTCTCTTGGCAGAGATGACCACCCCCGCTCTTGGCTTGTGATGAATGCCTTTGAACCGCGCCGCCAGATGGTGCGGCCAGACCATATAGCCGACGTTCTGCGGGGTCTTGGTGACAGGCTGCGGCATTTTAAGGCTCCGTCGGAGACATTGATTCCGGATAATTTTGCCAGCCTGCTGAGTGCGGGTGAAGATGCTCTGCACTATTTGTGGAAAAAGAACCATCTGAGTGATCAAATGACAGCGGAAATTCGTCCATATTTTGCCTTGCTCCGGCAAAAAAGCGCGACGGATTTTACGAGTGTCCTCTGCCATGGTGATTTCAGCCCTGCCAACCTTGTTGGCAATGGCCCGGCTTTAACCGTTATTGACTGGGAGGATGCCTTTTGGGGGATTGAAGGTTATGATTTTCTGTATTGGATGACTTTTTTTGAAAACAGGAAATATCTGTCACAGGACATATTTTCGGTTACGCCATGGGACAAGCCAACCGATATTGCAATTCTTCTGCTGATTATTGTGGTTAAAAGCCATATATCTCTGCTCTCAAAAGATTATATGACCTATTCTCTCACATTTGAGCAGCGCTTGAATGAAATATTAAGCTTGGCCTGAGGTGAGGGGTGTCCAACCCGGCCCATTTTTCACACATTCAGATGGGTCGATTATACTCATTATCCACCGCAATGCTGCGCTTGATAGAAAGCTATGCGGTTGATAAACACCGCCTTCGATCAATTTGGAATTCTTGCCGCATGTCTCTCTCCCGTTTTTGTATTCTCATGGCCCTTGTGATGGGGCTTGCGGCCTGTGTGACGCACCAGCCCACTCTGCGCACCGGTGTGCCTGAGGATATGACCGCTGCGGCGCTTGAACCCTTGAATGCCTTTCGCGCACAAAATGGGCTTGGGCCTGTGGTGGCGGATCAGGCGCTGGTGGGCGTGGCCTCCCGTCAGGTGCAGGCCATGGCCGCGCATGATGTTTTATCTCATGAAATTGACGGGGACTTTACCACCCGCATCAATGCGGCGGGTTTTGCGCTGGCCGATGCGGCTGAAAATGTGGGTGCCGGTCATCCTACCGTTGAAAATGCGATTAAATCTTGGATCGCCTCGCCGCATCATCGGGACAATATGCTGCTGAAAACCGCGACCCGTGTGGCGCTGGTGAAAATTGATGCGCCGCAATCACGCTTTAAGTCATACTGGGCCCTCGAAATCGCTTCGGGGCAGGCGAGGGCAAAGCCTGTTGCGGGGGCAGCCACCGCCTCAACATCCTTATTGCCGGGACTTTTATGGCAATGATACGCAGTGGGGCTGAGAAAATACTTGTTCAAATGGTGGGCGCGACAGGGATTGAACCTGTGACCTCTCCCGTGTGAAGGGAACGCACTACCGCTGTGCTACGCGCCCGGCGCTTGGCCGTGGAGCATCGTTTAAGGTCGAGTTGCGGCGAAGTCAAGCCGACTCTTGCTGTTTTGCTGCAGGATGCTGTGTTCAATGTGATGCACCGCATCCCAAAGCTGATCAAAATGCGAAATCACGACATCCGGCCCGAGCTGTGCCACCGGAATATCCGTATAGCCGAAATCGACCGCAATCACCGGAATACCGGCCGCGCGGGCGGTGTCGATGTCGGTTTTGGAATCACCGATCATAATGGCCCGCTCTGGCACACCCCCTGCTGTTTTTATGGCGTGCACCAATGCGCGCGGGTCGGGCTTTTGCACGGCGCGTCCGTCGATGATGGCGGAATCCTGCCCGCAGATCGCGTCAAAGCGCTGCGCAACATTCAGTGCGCCCAGCAGCTTGACGGCAAGCGCCTCCACCTTGTTGGTGCAAATGGCAAAGCGGAAATTATGCTGTGAAAACCGGTCAAGCGCCGCATTCACGCCCGGGAAAAGATGCGAATGAATGGCAATATTCTCAGAATAATGGCCGATAAACTGGTCAAACAGCATCTCAACCCGCGCATCGGTTAAGGTCTCGCCCTGTGCGGCAAAGCCACGGCGCAGCAGGGCACGCGCGCCCGCACCCAGCAGGGAATGGGCTTTTTCCACCGGCAGGGCGGCAATGCCATTCTGTGCCAATATAAAATTCAGGGTGCCCATCAGGTCACCGGCGGTATTGGCCAGTGTGCCGTCGAGGTCGAAAACGAGGAGGGGGGGCGAAGCTGTTGTCATGCCTTTGGCTAGCCTTATTTGAGGCGCAAGGCAATGCGCAGGATTTCGTGGAATTGAGGCCAGCGCCGCAAAGGGTATCAAACGGCGTTTGAAATTCATCAGTTTCTGAGTGATCTTAACAGGATTGATTCGGTTTTGTCATCGAATGTCGATTGTCCGGAGTCTCTATCATGCGTCAGGCTGCCCCGTGTTTGAATGTTTTGCGCCTTTCGGCCTGTGTTGTGCTGGCTGTTCTGGGCAGTGGCGCGCCTTCACAGGCGGCGAATTTTGAATTTCGCGCCGCGCCGCAAAAAAATCTCAACCGTGTCTATCGGGTGGACAAATTTACCGGCGAGATGGGTGCCTGCGAATATGGCCTGACGCCTGGCAAAACCGAAGTTGCCGCCGATGCGCTGGGTGTGACCCTGTGTTATCCGGCGGGGGAGGGGGCCGGCAAACAAACCCCGAGCGAATATGGTCTGATGTCGTCCAGCCATGATGACGAGCAGGGTGTGTTCCGGGTGGACCTGCATACGGGTGCGATGAGCATCTGCTTTGTATATGATGAAAGGGTGATCTGCACCGCACCAAAATAAACGGCGCTCAATCCTTTGATTTTAAGCGTGCGGCCCATAAAGCCGCATGTTAGAAGCGCGCGCAGTCAATTCCTGAACGAGGCTGATATGAACCTGTCCGACCCATCTTTGCTCCAGTCCAAATGCCTGATCAACGGCAACTGGGTCGGGGAGCCTGTTGATCCGGTGATCAATCCGGCGACGGGGGTCATTCTTGCCCATGTGCCGCATCTTGGCGGGGCGCAAGCGGCCGAGGCGGTGCAGGCGGCCGCTGCGGCATTCAGGCTCTGGTCTAAAAAAACCGCAAAAGATCGCGCCGCCGTGTTGCGGGCTTGGTTTGAGCTGATGATTCAGAACCGTGAGGATCTGGCCATTATCATGACCAGCGAGCAGGGCAAGCCATTGGCTGAGGCCCGCGGCGAGGTTGATTATGCCGCCTCCTTCATCGAATTTTATGCCGAGGAGGCCAAGCGCATTTATGGTGAAATCAACCCGGCCCATCGTGCGGACAGCCGGATTTTGGTAATGAAACAGCCTGTCGGTGTTATTGCCGCCATTACGCCCTGGAATTTTCCGGCGGCGATGATCACACGCAAGGTCGCGCCCGCCCTGGCGGTGGGCTGCACGGCGGTGATCAAGCCCGCGCCGGAAACACCGCTCACCGCGCTGGCGCTGGGGGTTTTGGCGATTCGTGCCGGTTTACCGTCGGGGGTTCTGAACATTCTGACCGGTGATGCACCGGCTATCGGCAAGGTGATGTGTGAGGATCCGCTGGTGCGGGCGGTGGGATTTACCGGCTCGACCGAGGTCGGCAAGCTCCTGATGCGTCAGGCGGCGGGCAGTGTCAAAAAGGTGGGGCTGGAGCTGGGCGGCAATGCGCCCTTCATCGTTTTCGATGATGCCGATATTGATGCTGCGGTTGAGGGGGCGATGTTCTCCAAATTCCGCAATATGGGCCAGACCTGCGTCTGCTCGAACAGAATTTATGTGCAGGACAAGGTGCATGATGCCTTTGTCGAGAAATTATCGGCGGCCGTCGCGCGGCTTTCTGTCGGCAACGGGCTTGAGGTTGGCGTGACGCAGGGGCCGCTGATCAATGCCGAGGCTGTTGAGAAGGTGGAAAGCCATATTGCTGATGCGGTGGAAAAGGGCGCGCGCGTGGTGCGGGGCGGCCAGCGCCACGCGCTGGGCGGGACATTTTTTGAGCCCACCGTGCTCGCCGGTTTGACTGCCGATATGCGCATTGCCCGTGAGGAAACATTTGGCCCGCTCGCGCCGGTGTTCCGCTTCGCCGATGAGGATGAGGTGATTGCCTTGGCCAATGATTCGCCCTTCGGTCTGGCCTCCTATTTTTATGCGCGCGATCTGGGCCGCGTATTTCGTGTGGCGGAGGCGCTGGAATTTGGTATGGTCGGGGTTAATACCGGCGCGATCTCAACCGAACTTGCGCCCTTTGGCGGTGTGAAGGAGTCGGGGCTGGGCCGCGAAGGCTCGCGTCACGGCACGGACGAATTTGTTGAACTGAAATATATATGTCTGGGCGGATTATAAGTCTGCCCGCACAGGCTTCGGACAGGATATGATTGTGACGGCTGACGAACTGAAACGGATGGCTGCGGCCAGAGCCCTGACCTATGTAACGCCGGGTATGCGCCTTGGGCTCGGAACCGGTTCAACCGCCAGACATCTTGTTGACCTGCTGGGCGCGCAAGTGCGGGACGGTTTTCCGGTGCTCTGTGTGCCGACCTCCGAGGCCACGCGGGCGCAGGCCGCCAGTCTGAATATTCCCCTGACCACGCTGGACGAGACGCCGGAGCTTGACCTTACGATTGATGGCGCTGATGAAATTGATTCAGACCTCAATCTGGTGAAGGGCGGGGGCGGCGCTTTGCTGCGTGAAAAAATCGTCGCCAGCGCCTCCAAGCGGATGCTGGTGATTGCGGATGAAACCAAAATTGTGCAGAAGCTGGGGGCATTTCCCCTGCCTGTTGAGGTGATTGCCTTCGGCTTTGCCTCTACAAAACGTCATATTGCGGCGGCGCTGGCTGAAAACGGCTGTGCAGGCGAGATTGTTCTGCGCACCAACAAAGATGGCCTTGTTTTCGTCACGGATAGCGGTCACTGGATTGTGGATTGTCATGTCGGCATGATTCCGGATGCGGCAAGGCTGGCCACAGCCTTGAGCGTGATTGCCGGCGTTGTGGAACATGGCTTGTTTATTGGCCTCGCCAATGGTGCAATCATCGCGGGTGGACAGGGTATTCGCCTGATCGGCAATCAATTTTAACATATGGAGACCATCTTGAGTTTTAACCTTCCCTCCCGAAACTGCCTGCATATGCTTGCGCTTGGTGCCGCGCTGTTTTCCGCGCCTCTGGCCATGGCGCAGGAGCCGACCGCAACCCAGCTTTCTGCGGCGCGTGATGTTGTGCTCTCCAGTGGTGTGACCCGCTCATTTGACCAGATTATTCCCAATTATATGGCGCAGGTGACCCGCACCCTTACCCAGACCCGTCCGGAACTGACCAAACAGGTTGAGGACACACTGAAAGAGCTTCGTCCGGAATTTGAGGCCAGAAAGGCCGAGCTGGTCAATACGGCTGCGAAAATCTATGCCTCTGATATGTCGGAAGCGGAATTGAAGGACATTGCCGCCTTTTTCAATTCGCCTGCCGGAAAAAAATATGTGAATTCCCAGCCGGACATGCTCAACAAGCTCGTTGCTGTGGTTCAGGCTTGGACCCGCGTGCTCTCCACCGAGATGGTGGACCGCGTGCGCGCGGAGCTGAAGAAGAAGAATATTGATCTCTAAAGCATGATGTTTTGAGGTGGAAACGCACTGTAAGCGTATCTTCTTCCCCCTCATCCAGAGGAGGCCGCAGGCCGTCTCTCCCCCGTCATCCTGAGGAGGTCATAGGCCGTCTCGAAGGATGAATGGGGAGAATACTCAGGATGAAGGCAACCGTCATTGCGAACGAAGTGAAGCAATCCACTTATGGATTGTTTCGTCGGCTTCGCCTCCTCGCAATGACGGGGTTTCTGTCTCCCCACTCGCGGGGCGAGGGAGAGGTTTCCGTATAAAGGCAATAGATTCTAGAGCTTCCACAACTTAAAAAGGCTGATCCATGACCCAGTCCACTGCTGATTTTGATCTGTTTGTGATAGGCGCGGGGTCTGGCGGCACAAGGGCAGCGCGTATCGCGGCGGGCTATGGCGCAAAAGTGGCCATAGCCGAGGACTATCGCATTGGCGGCACCTGCGTCATTCGCGGCTGTGTGCCGAAAAAGCTGTTGGTCTATGCCAGCCGTTTTGCTGATGATCTGCGCGATGCCGCCGGTTTTGGCTGGAGCATTGCGCCCGCCTCGTTTGACTGGCCGACCCTTGTGGCCAATAAAAACCGTGAAATCGCGCGCCTCTCCGACATTTACCGCGCCAATCTGGCGAAGGCGGGCGTCTCCATTTTTGAGGAAAGGGCGGTTATCACCGGCCCGAATTCTGTGCGCCTGTCAGGAGGGCAGAGCTTTACGGCCAGGACCATTCTGGTGGCAACCGGTGCCTCGCCCGTGCTGGAGCCGCATGTGCCGGGGCTGGAACATGCCATTTCCTCCAATGAATTGTTTGATCTGCCAGCCTTGCCAAAATCTCTGGCCATTGTCGGGGCGGGTTATATTGCTGTTGAATTTGCTGCGCTTTTTGCCCGTCTAGGCACCAAGGTGACGCTGATGATGCGCGGGGACAATGTGCTGCGCGGCTTTGACGAAACCATGCGCGCGGGCCTGCGTGAGGCGCTGGTTCATGCAGGTGTGACCATTTTGCCCGGAATCTTGCCGCAAAATATCGTAAAATCCGGCGATGGCTTCACCGTTCAGCTCTCCTCTGGCGATCATGTGCATGCGGATCAGATTTTGGTGGCGACGGGCCGCAAGCCGCATGTCTCCGGCCTTGGACTGGCTGAGGTGGGTGTGGAGATGGATGGTGCGGGCGCGATCAAGGTGGATGCTCATTCCCGCACCAATGTGCCCAGCATTTTTGCTGTGGGGGATGTCACCAACCGCATCAACCTGACGCCGGTGGCAATCCGCGAGGGTCACGCCTTTGCCGATACGCAGTTTGGCGGCAAAAATGTGATGGTCAGCCATGACAATGTCGCGACCGCTGTTTTCACCACACCGGAGATCGGCACAGTCGGCCTGACAGAGGCGCAGGCCTGCGCAACCTATGCGGCGGTTGATATTTATGAATCAAGTTTCCGACCGATGAAGGCCACTCTGTCCGGCAGTGCCGAAAAAACCATCATGAAGATCATTGTCAATGCCATGACGGATCAGGTGTTGGGTGTGCATATTCTTGGCCATGATGCGGGGGAAATGGCGCAGTTGCTGGGCATTGCCGTCAAGATGGGGGCCACAAAGGCCGATTTTGACGCAACAATGGCCGTCCACCCCACCGCTTCGGAAGAGCTGGTCACCATGCGCAGCGCATCCCGCCAGATACGGCGTTGACTTACGTCACCGGCGCGCTGGGCGCTTCGGCACGCGGAACCGGCGGGTCGGCAAGTTTGTCCCGCATCCGAACAAGAATGAAAATGGCCAGTGCCAGATGGGCAATCGCGGCCTGCACAAACAGCATGGACGGGCCAAACTGCCCCATCAATGCCGCGCCCAGCGACGGGCCGACAATCGCGCCAAGGCAATAGAGAAACAACAGCCCTGCCGACACCTGCAAGGCATAATCCGGGCCGACACGGTCATTGCTGTGGGTTACCGCCAGCGCATATTGCGTGAACATGAAACAGCCGAGAAAAAAGCCGATCAGCGGCAGAAATCCGGCCGCACTGGCGGGCAATTCAACCAGCACCACCTCGCTCAGCATGGCCCCGATCACCATGATCAGCAGTACCTTGCGCCGCTCAAACACATCGGACAAACGCCCCACTGGCCAGACCGCAAGGGCAGAGCCTGCCACAACCACGGTCATGAATGTGCCGATCTGGGTCGCGGATAAGCCCACGCCAACCCCGTAAACCGCCGCCAGCGACCAGAACGAGCCATTGCACAGGCCGATACAGGCGGCTGCGGCTGCGCCTGCCGGTGATTTTTTCATCAGCCAGACCACCTGAAATTTCAGGCTTTTGGGCTGGGCAGGCGGGTCGGATTGTGTGAAGCACATTGGCAGAATGGCCAAAGCAAAAAACACTGCGCCAACAGAAAAAAGGTGGAAGCTCTGCGCATCATCCAGCGTGAATATCTGCTGGCCGATCGCACTGCCGCCAAAGGTCACCATCTGATACAGCGCATAGGTGCGCCCGCGTGTTGAGGCCTCCGCTGTATTGCTGACCCAGACTTCGATCACGGCGTAAAGTCCGGCAAAGCAAAAGCCGACAATGGCCCGCAGGCTCATCCAGGCCAGCGGATTCAGAATGATCGGAAACATCAAAGCGGCAATGATCGAGGCCGTGGTGAAGGCGGCAAATGCGCGGATAAAACCGGCCCGCCGGATCAGCCGCGGCGCGATGATGGTGCCCGCCAGCATTCCGACAAAATAGGCCGAACCGATCATCCCGATCAGCTGGTCGGGAAAATGCTCCAGCTTGGCGCGGTAGGGCACCAGCGTGTTCATCAGGCCATTGCCGGCAATCAGCACAAGCACAGAGGATAAAATGGCAAAAAGGGCAGACAGTTGGCGCAAGACATATCCGATCAAATCAACACGGCCAGTCTGCCCGAATTTTCAGATAATTCTAGCATTTTACTTTATAATTTTTGCATGACGGTATTGTGCGGGGTGCATGGCGAAGCGGATGAGCGCTGATCTGTGCTATTCTTCTTGTTTCCCGCCCTTAAAAGCGTATATACAGCCCTTCTTGAAAGATAAGGATAAAATCCGAGCCGGAGTGGGTGATATGGTTGAAACGCGTGCAAAATGGGCCATTGATAGCTGGAGAGCCAAGCCAGTTGAACAGATGCCGGTCTATCCGGATCTGAATGCTCTGAGCGATGTCGAGCGCCAGCTTGCCGGATTTCCCCCGCTTGTGTTTGCCGGTGAGGCGCGCAAACTGAAAAAACAACTGGCCAAGGTCAGCGCCGGAGATGCGTTTTTGTTGCAGGGTGGCGACTGCGCCGAGGCCTTTGCCGAACATTCTGCCGACAATATCCGCGATTTTTTCCGCGTGTTTTTGCAGATGGCGGTGGTGATGACCTTCGGGGCTGCCTCGCCGATCATCAAGGTGGGGCGCGTGGCGGGGCAGTTTGCCAAACCGCGTTCGGCAGGCACAGAAACCATCAATGGTGTGGAACTGCCCAGCTATCGCGGTGATATTGTCAATGATATTGAGTTTACAGCAGCGGCCCGCGTTCCGGACCCGCAGCGCCAGCTTGACGCTTATCGCCAGTCGGCCGCAACGCTGAACCTCATCCGCGCTTTTGCCACCGGCGGCTATGCCAATCTGGAAAATGCCCATCGCTGGATGCTCGGTTTTGTCAATGACAGCCCGAATGGCGCGCGGTATCAGCAGCTTGCCGATCGTATCACCGAAACGCTGGATTTCATGCGTGCCATCGGCCTTGATTCTGAGCAGCATCCCGAATTGCGCTCAACCGAGTTCTATACCTCGCATGAGGCGCTGCTGCTGGGCTATGAACAGGCCATGACCCGCGTTGATTCCACCACCGGCGATTATTATGCCACATCCGGCCACATGCTGTGGATTGGCGACCGCACCCGCCAGCTTGATCATGCCCATGTCGAATATATGCGCGGCATCAAGAACCCGATCGGCCTGAAATGCGGCCCGTCGATCAAGGCCGATGGTCTGTTGCAGCTGATTGACGCGCTCAACCCTGAAAACGAGCCTGGCCGTCTGACGCTCATCGCGCGCTTTGGCTCTGACAAGGCGCAGGAGCATCTGCCAGCCCTTGTGCGGGCGGTCAAGCGCGAGGGGCGTCATGTGGTCTGGTCCTGTGACCCGATGCACGGCAATACAATCAAAGCGGCGACCGGCTTCAAAACCCGCCCGTTTGACCGCATCATGTCGGAAATCCGCACCTTCTTTGCGGTGCATCAGGCTGAAGGCACTTATGCGGGCGGCATTCATCTGGAAATGACTGGCAAGAATGTCACCGAATGCACCGGCGGTGCCCGTGCCATTTCGGAAACCGATCTGCATGACCGCTACCACACCTATTGCGACCCGCGCCTCAATGCCGAACAGGCGATTGAAGTGGCCTTCCTTGTGGCCGAACTGCTGAAAAACGAGCGTATGGCCAAGCCCGCGCGGGTGGAAGCGGCAGAATAATATAAAGGAGCGGGGCTTGCCCCGCTCTTTTACTATGGATGGCATATGAAATCTTTGCTGCTCTCTTGGGCCTTTTGGGCTGTGCTTTCGGCCATATTTGCCGCACTGACGGCCATTTTTGGCAAGATCGGCGTGGCCGAGATCAGTTCGGATTTTGCCACGCTGATCCGCACACTGGTGATTCTGGGTGTGATTGCGCTGCTGGTGGCGACTACCGGCCAATGGCAGGCGCCGGGCTCAGTGCCGCCGCGCACCTATGTGTTTCTTATCCTGTCGGGCTTGGCCACCGGCGCCTCATGGCTGTGCTACTACCGCGCGCTGAAGCTGGGTGACGCCGCCCGCGTTGCGCCCATCGACAAATTGAGCGTGGTGCTGGTGGCGCTGTTTGGCGTCGCGTTTCTGGGTGAAAAACTCTCCGGTGCCAACTGGCTCGGTGTCGGCCTGATCGGGGCGGGGACTATTCTGGTGGCCTGGCGCGGGTGATGAGAAAGCGCAGGCTTCGCTTCTCATGCGCCTGCGCCAGCACAATATCGCCGCGCTGCGCCACAAGATGCGGAATATCGAGAATGGCTAGCGGGTCTGTCGCGCTGACCAGCAAGGCTTGGCCTGTTGCCAGAGCGTCCAGTGCGCGGGCGGTTTTGAGTGCGGGCAGGGGGCATTTCAGCCCTTCCACATCCAGCATTACGGGCGCTGCGCCGTGGGATGCAATAATTTCCGCCACCGCCAGATCAAAGGGCGTGTTGACATTGTAAAACGGGTCGTAGCGGTCTGCCGGCCAGGTCACCACGCTGTGCGCGTGCTGCCCTATAAACGCCTGCATGGCGTGGTCGCCCTGCTGCATATAGGTGGTGAGCGCATCCTTCAGGGCCACCGGCCAGCGGGCGAAAGTGGGGTGAAGCCGCCCGTTGCTCGCCGCGAGGGCCAGAGGTTCGGACGCGCCCGCAAGGCGCTCAGCCAGATCATCCGGCACAAAGGGCGCGTCGCAGGGCGCACTGATAATGGCCTCCAGCCCTTCAGACTCTGCCCAGCGCAGGGCCGAAACAATGCCGCCCAAAGGGCCGCTTTGGGCAACGTCATCGGCAATCAGGGGCAGGGACAGGCGGCTTGCGAGCTCCGAATCGCCGCTGAGCATCACTCTGCCCTGCGGCGCAAGGCGGTGGATGACATGCGCGATCAGCGCGCGCCCGGCCAGCGGCCTGTCCGGCTTATGCCCGCCGATTCGCACGCCCTGACCTCCGGCAAGAATAATGATGGGCAGCGGGGGCAGTGTCATGACAGAACCTTAAATGAGACGCGCCAGCGCAGCCTGTGCGAATCGGTGAATGATGGGGATAAGTGTCCGTAGACTCACTTAGTGGGTTTTGCGGCCAAGGGAACCGGAAACGCCGAAAGGCCGATGATTTTTTATGACAAATATGTTATATATCAGTGACATTTTTGGTTCAGGTCATAATTTTGTTGCCGCTGTGCCACGGTGCTCTAAAAATAAACCGAGCGTGCCTCTGAGGACGTTGGGTGCATGTTCAGAAAAAGGCACGATTCCTCCGACACTTGGGCAAGTCAAGCCTCTCTTTAAGGCTTTATTAATAATTATTCTACATCTTGTGTTTTGAGCGCGGCTGCATCACTAGTGATTGACAATAAATTGTGGCTGTGGCTGTTTTCATCCATAACCATGCGTAAATGCGTTCAGATGCGGCATGTCGGTTCAGCGGGGGAAACATGGATGATATTCATGTCTGCGCCGGGCGGCGGAATTGCGCGCCATGCTGTGTTGAAAAATGAAGTTTCGGGTAAAATACGCCACTTCGGGGTGATGCAGGCCTCATAGACGGCCAGCCTGACGGGGCGGCGGTTGACCGCAGGACAAGTTAAGTCAAGGCGTGACCGCAAGCCTGACATGCACCCCTGTGCGGCGCTGCAGGGCGGCGGTTGGAGTTGTGTTTTGGGGCAAGACAACAGGTTTCGGGTAGGCCTCATCGGTGGCCGCCGTTATATTTTGATGAATTAAGGACTAAACAGATGAAAATCGCACGTTTTTATACCAAGGCTGGCCAGTCACCTTATGCCGGAATTGAATTCCGGTTGACCAAGAGCGAAATCCGCAATCCGGATGGGTCTGTGGTGTTTGGTCTCGATGGCATCGAAGTGCCCAGTGACTGGAGTCAGGTGGCGGCGGATGTGCTGGCGCAGAAATATTTCCGCAAGGCCGGTGTTCCGGCCAAGATGAAGCGCGTCGAAGAACATGCTGTGCCGTCTTTCCTCTGGCGTTCGATTCCGGATGAAGCGGCGCTGGCCTTGCTGCCTGAAAACGAGCGTTATGGCTCCGAAATGTCGGCCAAGCAGGTGTTTGACCGTTTGGCGGGCACATGGACCTATTGGGGCTGGAAGGGTGGCCATTTCAAGAATGAAAAGGACGCCAGCGCCTTTCATGACGAATTGCGCTATATGATGGCCCGCCAGATGGTGGCGCCCAATTCGCCGCAATGGTTCAACACCGGTATGCACTGGGCCTATGGCATCGACGGGCCGGGGCAGGGCCATTATTATGTCGATTATAAAACCGGCGAACTGACCAAATCGACCTCGGCCTATGAGCATCCGCAGCCGCACGCCTGCTTCATTCAGGGTGTGCAGGACGACCTCGTCAATGAAGGCGGCATTATGGACCTATGGGTGCGCGAGGCGCGCCTGTTCAAATATGGTTCGGGCACCGGCTCCAACTTCTCGATGCTGCGCGGTGAGAGCGAAAAGCTGTCTGGCGGGGGCAAATCCTCCGGCCTGATGAGCTTCCTGAAGATTGGTGACCGCGCGGCGGGCGCCATCAAATCCGGCGGCACAACCCGCCGCGCCGCCAAAATGGTGGTGGTGGATGCCGACCATCCCGATATTGAAGCCTATATCGACTGGAAGGTGCGCGAGGAGCAGAAGGTTGCGGCGCTGGTCACCGGCTCCAAAATCGTCAAGAAGCACATGAAGGCCGTGCTCAAAGCCTGCGTGAATTGCACCGGCCCGGCCGATGATTGCTTCAATCCGGAGAAAAATCCGGCCCTGAAAAAAGAGATCAAGCTCGCCCGCCGCAATGATGTGCCGGATAATTATATCCAGCGCGTGATTCAATTTGCCAGACAGGGCTATAGCGACATTGACTTTGATACCTATGATCTCGACTGGGATTCAGAGGCCTATCTGACTGTCTCGGGCCAGAATTCGAACAATTCCGTCTCGCTGAAGGATGAATTCCTGCGCGCTGTCGAAAATGACGGCCCGTGGAACCTCATCCGCCGCACCGATGGCAAAGTGGCCAAAACCCTGAAGGCCCGTGATCTGTGGGAGCAGATCGGCTATGCCGCATGGGCGTCGGCGGATCCGGGCCTGCATTTCAACACCACGATGAATGACTGGCACACCTGCCCGGCGGCAGGGCCGATCCGCGCGTCCAATCCGTGCTCGGAATATATGTTCCTTGATGATACGGCCTGCAACCTTGCCTCGATGAACCTGTTGCAGTTTCTGGATCCGGCCACGCGCGCATTCAATATCGAAGCCTATGAGCACACTGTGCGCCTCTGGACCATCGTGCTGGAAATTTCGGTGCTGATGGCGCAGTTCCCCTCCAAGGAAATCGCCAAGCTGTCTTACGAATATCGCACGCTGGGTCTTGGCTATGCCAATATTGGCGGTCTGCTGATGTCGTCCGGCATTCCTTATGATTCGGATGAGGGCCGCGCCATTGGCGGCGCCCTGACCGCGATTATGACCGGCATCTGTTATGCCACCTCGGCGGAAATGGCGGCGGAGCTTGGTGCATTTGCCGGTTATGCCCCCAATGCCCAGAACATGCTGCGCGTTATCCGCAACCATCGCCGCGCCGCCTTTGGCGAGACACAGGGTTATGAAGGCCTCTCGGTCAATCCGGTGCCGCTCGACCATGCCTCGCTGAAAGATGCGCGTCTTGGCGAACATGCCAAAGCGGCATGGGATAAGGCCCTGAAGCTGGGCGAAAAGCACGGCTACCGCAATGCGCAGGTGTCGGTGATTGCCCCCACAGGCACCATCGGCCTTGTGATGGACTGCGACACCACCGGTATCGAGCCGGATTTCGCGCTGGTGAAGTTCAAGAAGCTGGCGGGTGGTGGCTATTTCAAAATCATCAACCGCGCCGTGCCAGCCGCCATGCGCGCGCTGGGCTATCGGGAGCATGAGCTGGCGGAAATGGAAGCCTATGCGGTGGGTCATGCCTCGCTGCGCCAGAGCCCCGGCATCAACCACACCACGCTGAAGGCCAAGGGCTTTACCGACGAGAAGCTGGAGGCGCTGGAAAAGACGCTGGCAGGGGCCTTCGACATTAAATTTGTGTTCAACAAATGGTCGCTGGGTGCGGATTTCCTCACGCAAACGCTGAAAGTGCCTGCCGCCAGCCTTGATGATCCGACTTTCGAGCTGCTGCCGTTCCTTGGCTTCTCCAAGGCCGAGATTGACGCCGCCAATGTGCATGTCTGCGGCGCGATGACGCTGGAAGGCGCACCGCACCTCAAAAAAGAGCATTATGCGGTGTTTGATTGCGCCAACCCCTGCGGGCGCACCGGCAAGCGCTATCTCTCGGTGGACAGCCATATCCGCATGATGGCGGCGGCGCAGCCTTTCATTTCGGGCGCGATCTCCAAAACCATCAATATGCCGAATGACGCCACGATCGAGGATTGCAAATCTGCCTATATGCTCTCCTGGAAGCTGGCGCTGAAGGCCAATGCGCTCTATCGCGATGGCTCGAAACTGTCGCAGCCGCTCAACAGCCAGCTGATTCAGGATGATGGCGAGGATGACGAGGCCGTGGAAAAGCTGGTGGCGCAGTCTGCCCCCGCCCGCGCCACCATCATGGCCGAGAAAATTGTCGAGCGGATTGTGGAGCGCGTTGAGCGCATCCGCGAGCGTGAAAAGCTGCCTGACCGCCGCAAGGGCTATACGCAAAAGGCGGTTGTGGGAGGCCATAAGGTCTATTTGCGCACCGGCGAATATGTCGATGGCCGTATCGGCGAAATCTTCATCGATATGCACAAGGAAGGCGCGGCCTTCCGTAGCTTGATGAATAATTTTGCCATCGCCATCTCGCTCGGCCTGCAATATGGCGTGCCGCTGGAGGAATATGTCGAGGCCTTCACCTTCACCCGCTTTGAACCGGCGGGCTTTGTGCAGGGCAATGACGCCATCAAGAATGCCACTTCGATTCTGGATTATGTCTTCCGCGAACTGGCCATTTCCTATCTGGGCCGCATGGATCTGGCGCATGTTGACCCGTCCGAAATCGGTCATGATGTGCTGGGCAAAGGCGAGGATCAGGGCAAGGCGCCGCCCACCGGCAGTGTCGCTGCGGCCAATAATCAGGCGCAGCGCATGGTCTCCAAGGGGCTGATGCGTGGCCGCACCAGCAATCTGATTGCGGTGCAGCGCGAGCAGGACGTCAAGGCGACTGTTCTGGCCTTTCAGGGCGCAACAGCTTTGAAGGCCGAGCCAATTTTGGTGGAAGCCGAACTTGAAAGCCTGAACTGGGCTGAGCCCGCTCCGGCGGCGGAACCGCAAAAGTCCACAGCCGACAAGCGCAGCGAAGCCCGCATGAAGGGTTATGTGGGCGAGGCCTGCCCCGAATGCGCCAATTTCACGCTGGTGCGCAATGGCACCTGCCTGAAATGCGACACCTGTGGTTCAACGACGGGGTGCTCGTGAGGGGCGTGCCTTTCTCTCTCCCCGTCATCCTTAGGAGGCCGTAGGCCGTCTCGAAGGAGGAGGGGGGAGGGTGAGGGGGCGGTAATGAAAGCGCCTTATGCGGGCTTGACCCGGCTAGCCGCCTTCACTTAAATGGGGAATGGAGTGCTGATCACCATCCCCATTTGATTTGGATTTTTTAAATGACTGAATTGCGTCGGATTTTGCCTGTTATCATGTGTGGTGGTTCGGGCACGCGGGTCTGGCCCGAATCGCGCGAGAGCCTGCCCAAGCAGTTCATTCCGCTGGTGGGCCCGCGTTCAACCTTTCAGAATATCATCACCATTTTGTCCGACAGGGCTATTTTTGCCGAGCCTGTTGTCATCACCAATACGGATTATGGCTTCCGCGTTCTCGAACAGCTGGATGATATTGGCGCCACGGCCAAAATTGTGCTGGAGCCGATGCGGCGGGACAGCGGCCCCGCCGTTGCCGTTGCCGCCGCGCTGGCGCATAATATCGCGCCGGATACGATTGTGGCTGTGCTGGCTGCCGACCATGTGTTTCAGAATGCGGCGCTTTTTGCCCGGTTGTGCCATGAGGCTGCCGAGGCGGCGGCGCAGGGCTCGATTGTCACCTTCGGCATAAAGCCGGATTATGCTGCCACCGGCTATGGCTATATTCATGCTGGCGCGCCGCTAGATGCCACGGGCAAATTGCGCAAGGTCGAGGCTTTTGTTGAAAAGCCGGATGCTGTGAAGGCGCAGCATTTTATCGACGAAGGCTATTTGTGGAATTCCGGCAATTTTATTTTCCGCGCGGATGTGATGCTCGATGAAATTGCTGCTTTCGAGCCGCAGATGGCCGAGGCTGCGATTGCGGCGGTGGCGCTGGCCAAGCCTGATCTGGGTTTTATGCGTCTGGACAGCGTCAGTTTCGAGGCTGCGCCGAAAAAATCCATTGATTATGCCGTAATGGAGCGCACCGATAAGGCCGCTGTGATCGAGGCCGATGTCGGCTGGTCGGACATCGGCCTGTGGGAGACGGTCTGGCAGCTCAGCGAGAAGGATCAGGACGGCAATAGTTTGCAGGGCCGCGCAGTGGCGCTGGGGTCCAAAAATATTATGATCCGCTCGCAGGAAAAGCTCACAGCTGTAATCGGACTTGACAATGTGATTGTCATTTCCACGCCCGACGCCGTGCTGGTGGCCGACATCAACCAGACCGACAAGGTCAAGCATCTGGTGGATGTGCTGAAAACACAAAAACATCCGGAAGCCGTTTCGCATCAGCGGGTTTACCGGCCCTGGGGCTATTATCAGAGCATTGACCTGAATGCGCGCTATCAGGTCAAGCGCATTGTGGTCAAGCCGGGCGGGCAGCTCTCGCTGCAAAAGCATTATCACCGTTCCGAGCACTGGATCGTGGTGCATGGCACGGCTGAGGTCACCCGCAATGACGAGGTGAAGCTGGTGCATGAGAATGAGTCGATTTATCTGCCCATCGGCTGTATGCACCGCATGGCCAATCCGGGCAAAATCAATCTCGAACTTATCGAGGTGCAGACTGGCTCCTATCTCGGCGAGGATGATATTATCCGCGTCGAGGATATATATAATCGCCGCTGAGCCCTTTATCCCTCCTCATCCTGAGCCTGTCGAAGGATGGAGATGGAGGCCAAAGCGTGGAGCGGCGGATATAGAATTCATGATACCCTAAAATTCTCTCATTTCGGAAAAATCAATGTTTCCCAGGCCCGTCGCGCTGCTACAGCCCAATACATTTGCCTATGAGACCCAGCCGATGGTCAAGCCCACCGGCTTTCGTGAATATGATGCGCGCTGGCTGTTCGGCTCGGAGCTGAACCTGCTGGGCGTGCAGGCGCTGGGCCTTGGCCTTGCTACAGTGCTGCGTGAGATGGGTGTGAAGCCGGAGCTGGTCACCGGTCATGATTACCGCGCCTATTCCCAGTCGATCAAACAGGCGCTGATCGTTGGTCTTATGGCGGGCGGTGTGAAGGTGCATGATATTGGCCTGTGCCTGTCGCCGATGGCCTATTTTGCCCAGTTCGCGCTGGATGTGCCCGCCGTGGCGATGGTCACGGCCTCGCATAATGACAATGGCTGGACGGGTGTGAAAATGGGGGCGCAGCGCCCTGTCACCTTCGGGCCGGAGGAGATGGGCCGCCTGCGCGATATTGTGCTCAGCGGCGCCTATTCTGAGGCACCGGGCGGCGCCTATCATTATGTGCCGGATTTTGGTGCGACCTATCTGGCCGACCTCACAAACCGGCCCAAACTTAAGCGCAAGCTGAAAGTGGTCGCGGCCTGCGGCAATGGCACGGCAGGGGCTTTCGCGCCGCAGATGCTGGAGGCGATCGGCTGCGAGGTGATCCCGCTCGATGTCGAGCTGGATTACACTTTCCCGCGCTATAATCCCAACCCCGAAGATATGCACATGCTTCATGCCATGGCGGACAAGGTGCGTGCGAGCGGCGCGGATGTCGGCCTTGGTTTTGATGGCGACGGGGATCGCTGCGGCGTGGTGGACAATCACGGCGAGGAGATTTTCGCCGATAAAATCGGCGTGATGCTGGCGCGCGATCTGGCCAGACTGCACCCCGATGCGCAATTTGTTGTCGATGTGAAATCTACGGGTCTGTTCGCCAATGATCCGGTTTTGCAGGCCCTGGGCGCAAAGACCGACTATTGGAAAACCGGCCATTCCTATATCAAGCGCCGCGTTTCTGACCTGAAGGCTCTGGCCGGCTTTGAAAAATCCGGCCATTTCTTCTTCAATGCCCCTGTCGGGCGCGGCTATGATGACGGGCTGCTCACGGCGCTGCATATTTGCGATATGCTGGATCGCAACCCCGCCAAGAGCATGGCCGATCTCTATCACGACCTGCCCAAAACATGGGGCTCGCCCACCATGTCGCCCACATGCGCCGACGAGGTCAAATATGGCGTGGTGGCGCGGGTCATTGCGGATATTCAGGCTATGGCGGCGCGCGGTGCGCTTCTGGCCGGCCAGACCATCCGCGAGATTGTCACCGTCAATGGCATTCGTGTGAGCGTTGATGATGGCACATGGGGGCTGGTGCGCGCCTCCTCCAATAAGCCGGAACTGGTGGTGGTGGTCGAAAGCCCCGCCTCGGAGGCTCAAATGCGCGCCATGTTTCAGGCCCTAGACGCGATCCTGCGTAAAAATCCTGAAGTCGGCGACTATAATCAGACGATATAGTGCAAAGGGAACCTATGCGGCACTGACTCTTTCATGTCGCCTTGCGCTCGCTTCCGGCCTGCGGCTGCGGTATAATGGCGCTTCATTCAGGGAGTTTGCCATGCCGCATGTGACATTGAATATTCTGCCGGATGCGGAGATTGCGGCGCGGCTGGCGCGCGATCTGCCGCATTGGCGCTATGCCGACAACCATCTCGTGCGGCTTTGCACCACGACAGGCTGGAAGTCCACGCTGATGGTGGTCAATACCATCGGCCATCTGGCGGAGGCGGCATGGCACCATCCTGACCTGTCCGTATCCTATGCCAGAGTGGAGATACGGCTGCAAAGCCATGATGCAGGGGGCATAACCATGCGGGACCTTGAACTGGCCGAAATGATCGAGCGGGTGGTGTTCTGGCAGCCCGCCAGGCTTGGCCTGACGCTGGAGGGCACGCCGCAGACCAAAGAAGCCGGATATATTGTCTATGACTGAGGTGGGTCTGGGGTTCGGCAGCAATATCGGCGACAAGGCGGGATTTATTCTTCAGGCGGTGCGGGAGATTCAGGCCGGCGGCGTGGTTCGCAATTTTCGCCTTTCGTCACTTTATCGTTCAGCCCCTTGGGGCAATCTCGATCAGGACTGGTTTGTGAATGCCTGCGGCGTGGGTGAGACCGAGCTTTCGCCGATAGAGCTGCTGCGCTTTGTGCAGGGGGTCGAGCAGCGCATGGGCCGCCAGCGCATTGTGCATTGGGGGCCGCGCAATATTGATATTGACCTGCTTTATTATGGTGCAGAAAAGCTCCATCTGCCCGATCTGACCATTCCGCATGTGGAGGTGCTGAACCGGGCCTTCGTGCTCGTGCCGTTGCTAGAGCTGAAACCAGACCTGATGCTGGGCGGTGTAGCCGCCCGTGACGCGCTGGCAAAGCTGGACAGTTCCGATATGGTGCGCATATCCTGACGCGAGAAATGAGCGCGCCGCGCGCCGGAATTTGAACTTATGCGGCAGATTATTTACGCATAGCGGCGTCGCGCTTCACGCTCTGCCACGCGTGCCGAGGGGCTGGCTGCGGCATTGATGGTTTCGCTGTTGGATATGGATGATGCTCCGCCGACATTGAATTGCCGGATCAGCGCCGAAAGACGACCGGCCTCGGTTGAAAGCGATTGACTGGCGGCATTGGCCTCTTCAGCCATAGCCGCATTTTGCTGGGTCATCTGGTCCATATTATTGACAGTCTGATTGATATGGTCGAGGCCGGTTGATTGTTCTTTTGAGCCCGCAGATATGTCCGTTACAGCCTGATTGATGGAAATAATCTGTTCCATGATTTGATTCAGTGATTTTCCTGTTTTGGCCACAAGGTCAACGCCTATGCTGACCTGCTCGCTGGAGGTTGAAATCAGCCCTTTGATCTCCTTGGCCGCATCGGAGGAGCGGACAGCCAGCCCTCGTACTTCGGAAGCCACAACGGCAAAACCGCGGCCAGCATCGCCCGCTCTTGCAGCCTCAACGCCGGCATTGAGCGCCAGAAGATTGGTCTGGAAGGCAATTTCGTCAATCACGCCGATAATCTGGCTGATTTGTTGCGACGATTTTGCAATGCGGTCCATAGCGGTAATGGTTTCATTGACAATCGCCACGCCGTTTTTGGCTTGGTTGTTGGCCTCACCTGAAATTAATTGTGCATGATAGGCGCCCTCGGCTGATTTTTTGACATTTGTGGTCATTTCATCCAGAGCCGATGCCGTTTCTTCGAGATTGGCCGCCTGTGTTTGCGTGCGGGTTGAAAGATCCTCCGACGCTGCCGAAATTTCGCGTGTTCCGTTGGTGATGGCCTCTGTTCCTGAAACAATGGCGGTGATGGTGGCCGCAAGTTTTTCCATTGAACTGTTATAGGATATACGCAGCTGGTCGAATGTCGGGCTGAAGGGGTCATCAATCCGGATTGTCAGATTTCCTTCGGACAATTCTTTCAGCGCATGGCCCAGTTCGTTGACAATGCGCACGCGATCTTTGTTTTCTGACGCAAATTTGACGATTTTAATGACGTTTTTATTGGGTCCCAGTATGGGCGTGTAGGAGGCTTGCAACCAGACGCTGTCTCCCGTTTTGCTGACCCGTTCAAATTCGGAGGAGATAAATTCGCCGTGATTCAGCCGTTTCCAGAAATTCATATAATCAGGGGATTCAACATCCTGTCTGCGCACAAACATGCGGTGATGATGGCCTTTGATTTCATCCAGACGATACCCCATCAGGTCGAGGAAATTTTTATTGGCTGTCAGAATTTCCCCTGAAGGTAAAAATTCGATGACAGCCTGAGCCCGCGATATGGCGTCTATTTTCGCGGCGGATTCCAAGGATTCGAGCTTGGCTGCGGTGATGTCTGTGGCCACTTTTACAATTTTAAGCACTTTGCCGGAACGCGATACAATGGGATTGTAACTGGCCTGAATCCATACAGAATTTCCACTTTTGGCGATGCGTCTATATTCCTGCTCATCAAATTCACCGCGGCGCAGCTTTGCCCAGAAGGCTCGATAGTCATCGCTTTTGGCATAGTCAGGGTCAACGAACAGGCTGTGATGCTTGCCTTTAATTTCGTCCTCCTTATAGCCCAAGACCTTGCAAAAATTGGCATTGGCCGAAAGAATTATGCCTTTGTTGTCAAATTCAATAATGGCCAGCGAGCGGTTAAGGGCGCGTTCCACACCTGATTTTTGTAAAGTGAACATATGTGCAGGTTCCGGTTTTATCGGTAAAACGTGAAACATGAGGGTTAAGCTCTGCATATTCGCGCGGTTGATTTAAGATCAGACCGCCGCAAAACAGCAGAAACAGTTTCATATTTCAAAAATTGACGGACATTCCGGATCGGAACCGGCACATACATACGGCATCATGCCCACAGATATTTGTGCTTTTGCACAAAATACTGTCATGTTGTGAAAATAATTTTTCAAAAATTTATGAACAAAATCTTAACATATTCACTGAATGACAGGGCTGTCATTATTTTGTTTAATTTTTTATTCGCAGCCCAGGGTTTAGCCTGAGCCAAACCATGGGCTGCGGATGGAGCGGCTTAGTGATCAGCCATTTTAGCGGCTTTGGTCACTTCATTTGCCGCATGATCGGCAGAGCTTATGCCATTGAAAAAGGCATTGAGCAGCACAGCCGCAACCGAGGCCAGAATAATGCCCGAATCAAGCAGGGGCTTGAGGTCGGCAGGGAAGTTTTTAAAGAAGGTGGGTGCAATCAGCGGCACCATGCCAAAGCCGATGGAAATGGCGACAACAAACAGATTGTTGCGATTGGCGCGGAAGTCCACCTGTCCCAGAATGCGGATGCCCGTTGCGGCCACCATGCCGAACATCACAATGCCCGCGCCGCCCAGCACCTCAACCGGCACCGCGCCCACAAGCGCCGCAAGTTTGGGAATAAAGCCCAGCGCCACCAGAATAAGCCCTGCAGCTGCCGCGACATAACGCGAATGTACGCCGGTCACACCCACCAACCCGACATTCTGCGAGAAGGATGTATATGGGAAGATGTTGAACAGGCCGCCGATGATGGTGCCGATGCCGTCAGCCCGCAGACCGCGCGTCAGGGCGTCCTGATCAATCTTTTTGCCGGTCATCTCGCCCAGCGCCAGAAACATGCCGGTGGATTCGATCATCACCACAATCATGACAATGCACATGGTGAGAATGGGAATCAGCTCAAAGCTGGGCATACCAAAGCGCAGCGGCACAACATAACCCAGCATCGGCGCATTAACAACCGAGGCAAAGCCCATCTTGCCCATCAGCGTGGCGATAATCGCGCCGATGATAATGCCGCACAGCACAGCAATATTGCCGATAAAGCCCTTCACATATTTGGTCAGGCCGAGAATAGTGAGGAGTACAATCAGCGCCAGCAGCAAGCCGTCCAGCGCGTCACGGTTGGGGTTGGGGGCTATTTTCATCACGCCATCAATATTTTGCAGGGTGGTGAGCGGCCCTTCCGCCCAGCCGATGCCAATGCGCATCAGCGAAATGCCGATCACCGTGATGATGGTGCCGGTAACGATAGGCGGAAAAAAGCGCAGCAAACGGCTGACAAAGGGCGCGATGATCAGGCCGAAGACGCCGGAGGCGATCACCGCGCCATAAATGGTGAGCAGCGCGCTGGCAGGCTGGAAATTCGCGCCGCCTGCGGCCTTGGCCGCGCCGATCATCGCCATCATGGGGGCGACAGAGGCGAAGGTCACGCCCATCATCACCGGCATACGGATGCCGATGGCACCAATGCCCAGCGCTTGAATCAATGTGGCTATGCCGCAGGCCAGCAGATCCGCATTGATCAGCAGCGCGCGGTCTTCCGGATTGAGGCCCAGGGCTCCGGCTATGATCAGCGGCACGGCCACCGCGCCAGCATACATCACCAGCACATGCTGAATGCCTAAAGCGGCAAGTTGCCCGCTTGGCAGGCGTTCATCCACACGATTGACTTGAGACATTTCCCCACTCCCTTGTTATTTGCGTATTTTATCATCCGCCTTGGTGTGTAAATTGTAAATTCCGGTTAGTCTGGCTTTACGCCCGCAATCACCCAGTTGGCGAGAACGTGACGTTCCTCCGGTGTGATTTCAGTGACATTGCCCGGCGGCATGGCATTGGAAAGGCCGGCCTGCATCCCCACCTGATGAATATGCAGGGCGACCTGTTCCAGCGTATCCAGCATCACGCCCTTGGGCGCTTCGGCAATGCCCTCCCACACCGGCTCTGCGGCATGGCACATGCTGCACCGGCTGGAGACGATTGAATTCACCTCGGCCAGCGACACCGGCGCAACAGGCAGAGCCGCCTGCGCCTGTGTGCGCGGGCCGAGACTGCTGAGTGCGATGATGGTCAGCATACACAGCGCCGCCACAGCCCATGGCCACAGCGGCGGTTTGAGGTCCTTGTGCATCGTGTTGAAATAAACACGAATGACACAGCCCATAATGATCACCAGCGCCAGAATCGCCCATGAATATTTTGTGGCAAAGGCCAGCGGATAATGATTGCCGATCATGATGAACACCACCGGCAGGGTGAGATAATTATTATGCAGCGAGCGCTGCTTGGCCTGCGCGCCCAATCTGGGGTCTGGCGTTTCGCCGCGCAGCAGGGCCGCCACCACCTTGCGCTGATTCGGCATGATCAGCAAAAATACATTGGCAACCATCATGGTGCCGATCAGTGCGCCCATCTGCATGAAGGCGCCACGGCCACTGAACACCTGATTGAACCCGTAAGACAGCGCCACAAGAAAGATAAAACCGGTCAGAGCCAGATGCAGGTCAGAGCGCCCGATTTTTGAGCGGCACAATGCATCATAAATAAGCCATCCGGCCGCCAGACCCGCCAGACTGAACCCCACCGCTTTCAGCGGCGACAGGTTCATCACCGATTTATCAATCAGATAAAGGTCGGCATTGAAATAATAGACCAGAATCAGCAGGGAAAAGCCGGAAAGCCACGTCGTATAGGCCTCCCATTTGAACCATGTCAGCTTTTCCGGCATTTGTGAGGGCGCAACCAGATATTTCACCAGATTGTAAAAACCGCCGCCATGCACCTGCCAGGCTTCGCCATAAGCCCCCTCAGGCAGGCTGGGGCGTGGTTTCAGGCTTAAATCGAGATGAACAAAATAGAATGAACTGCCAATCCAGGCTATGCCGGCCACAACATGCAGCCAGCGCACGGCAAAATGCAGCCATTCTGTCAGGATCGGGATCAGAACCATGTGACTTTATTCCTTTTCTTCATCCCGTTATTCTCAGCAAGGTTGATGCCAAAATTGAACAGGCCTCTGATGGGCCTGATTGTCTTTGCATCACAAGGTTAGTCAAGAGCAGCCTGTGCTGCATCCATAGTTGGATGCGCAGCACTTTCGCATAAAGCAAAAAGATGGCAGACTGTTTACATGGCTTTATTGGAAAATATTCAGATTTTTGTGCGCACGATCGAGCTGGGCAGCCTGTCCTCGGCGGGGCGGCAGCTGCGCCTGTCTCCGGCGGTGATGAGCCACCGCCTGCAACAGCTTGAGGCCCATCTGGGCGTGCGGCTGGTCAACCGCACAACGCGCCGCTTGCAACTGACCGAACAGGGCCTGCTGTTTTTTGAAAGCGCCCGTCAGGTGATGGAGGCGCTGGAACGGGCCGAAAGTGTTGCTGCTGATGCTGGCGGCACCGCGCGCGGCAATATTCGCCTGACCGCGCCGCTTGGTCTTGGCCGCAGTCTGCTGGGCGGGTTGCTCACCCGGTTTCAGGATTTATATCCGCAAATTTCTGTCCGCTTGCGCCTCTCTGATCATGTGCTGGATCTGCTGGGAGAGGCGGTGGATCTGGCGGTGCGGCTGGCAATTTTGCATGATTCAAGCCTGATCGCCCGTAAAATTGCCGATTGCCCGCGCATTTTATGCGCCAGCCCGGCCTATATCAGCGCGCATGGCCCGCTGGAGGAACCGGAAGACCTGCTCAATCATAATTGCCTGCTGCTGCGCTACCCCGGCTCGCAGCAATTTCGCTGGACGCTGCGCGGCAAGGATGGCGATGTCACCCTGCCGGTGCAGGGCAGTCTGGATGCCGATGATGGCGACCTTTTAACGCAATGGGCGCTGGCGGGCCGTGGCATTGTGCTCAAACCGATGTTCGAGATTACGGATGCGCTGAATACCGGCGCTCTGGTGCCGGTTTTGCCGAAATACCGGCCTCATCCCGCCACTCTGGCCATTATTTATCCGCACCGGCGGCTGCTCTCAACCCGCACGAAAATCATGACGGATTTTCTGGTGCAGGAAATGACACCGCAGATCGCGCGGCTGCATGAGGCGATTGATCCGGCTTTGCTCAATCCAGCCGGATAATGCGGCAGAGTTCTCCGGCCTCGGCTGCGGGGGCAAAGGGCGCACGGATAATCAGGCATTGTGACGCCGCCAAAGTGCTCAGCATCGACGAATCCTGAATGTCAAAGGCGGTCACCACCGGCGGCTCGCCATTTTGCAGGGTGGCGCGCAGATAATCCTGCCGCTGGTCATTGGCCTTGAGCGGCGCGCCGAGCATGGCCGTTTCGCTGCTGTCGCGGGCAGGGGCGGGGTCGCCGCTCAGCGCGCGGATCAGCGGTTGCAAATAGAGCAGGCCGCAGACAATGGAGGCCACCGGATTGCCCGGCAGGCCCAAAATCTGCATCTTGCCAAGGCTGCCGTGCATCAAAGGCTTGCCCGGACGCATGGCAACCTTCCAGAAGGCGAGTTTCATGCCCTCATTGGCCAGCGCTTTTTGCACAAGGTCATGGTCGCCCACCGAAGCGCCGCCCAATGTCACCAGAATATCAACCTCAGCGGCCTGCGCACGGCGGATGCCCGCCTCCAATGCGGCAAAATTATCCCGCGCAATGCCCAGATTGACCGGATCGCCGCCCGCTTGTCGCACCAGCGCGGCGGTGGAATAGCTGTTGGAGCAGATGATCGTATCATCCGTGGCTGCCTCGCCGGGGAAGGCCAGTTCATCGCCGGTGGCGAGAATGCCGACACGCGGACTGTGGGCGACAGGCAGGGTTGCATGATTCATGGCGGCGGCCAGCGCCAGCTCGCGCACGCCGAGTCTGGTGCCTTGACGGAGCAAAATCTGGCCGCTCTGAAAATCCAGCCCCGCCGTGCGGATATGCCGCCCCAGCGGTTCGCCATGAAGAACGTTGATTTCGGTTCCGTTGCGGCGGATATTTTCTTGCAGAATAACCGTATCCGCGCCGCGCGGAATGGGTGCGCCGGTGAAAATGCGCACGGCCTGATTCGGGCCGACAGTCCCGCTAAACTCATGCCCCGCCGCGCTTTCGCCAATCACCTGCAAGGGCGAAGCGCTATCGGCATGGCGCACGGCATAGCCATCCATGGCCGAAGCGTCAAAAGGCGGCTGTGTGCGTTTTGCCGGCAGGTCTGCGCTTAAAATGCGGCCCTGCGCCTGCCATATATCGACATATTCGGTGTGCGGCACATAGGCACCCAAATCAAGAATGCGCCGCAGCGCCTCTTCCACCGGCAGAAGATCCTCACGCATGATCTGCGGTCCAGTGGCCGGATTTACCGCCCATTTTTTCTAGCAGGCGGATGCCCTCAATCTGCATGGCGCGGTCTGCGGCCTTGACCATGTCATAAATGGTGAGGCAGGCCACCGAGACAGCGGTCAGCGCTTCCATTTCCACGCCGGTCTGACCAGACACTTTCACCAGCGCCCGCACATGAATGCCCGGCAGGTTTTCGTCCGGCGTCAGATCGACAGTGACTTTGGTAATCAGCAGCGGGTGGCAGAGCGGAATGAGCTCTGCCGTGCGCTTGGCGGCCATAATGCCGGCCAGCCGCGCCGTGCCCAGCACATCGCCTTTTTTCGCATCTCCGGCCAGAACCAGCGCAAGCGTTTCAGGCTGCATGGTCACGCGGCCCTCCGCAATGGCGGTGCGGCTGGTGACGGATTTGTCCCCAACATCGACCATATGCGCCTCGCCGGATGCGGCAATGTGGGTCAGGCTCATGTCAGACACCGGTCAGAAGGGTGCGGGTGGCGCTGGCCACATCGGGCTGGCGCATCAGGCTCTCGCCCACCAGAAAGCTGCGCACATCGGCGCGCGCCAGTGTCACACAATCCTGATGGGTGAAGATGCCGCTTTCACCCACAATAATATGACCCTTGGGAATGCGCGGCGCGAGGCGGGCCGACACATCCAGCGACACCTCAAAGGTGCGCAGATCGCGGTTGTTGATGCCGATCATCCGGCTTTCCAGCCGTAGGGCGCGGTCGAGTTCTTTTTCATTATGCACCTCGACCAGCACATCCATGCCAAGGTCATGCGCGGCCTTATTGAGGGCGCTGGCGGCTTCGTCATCGACGCAGGCCATGATGATGAGAATGCAGTCCGCCCCCCATGCGCGCGCCTCAAACACCTGATAGGGCTCGAACAGGAAGTCCTTGCGCAGGGCGGGCAGGGCGGTGGCGGCGCGTGCTTGTGTCAGATATTCGGGCTTGCCCTGAAAGCTGGGCTCGTCGGTCAGCACGGAGAGGCAGGCTGCGCCGCCCAGCTCATAGGCCTTTGCCAGTGCGGGCGGGTCAAAATCGGCGCGGATCAGCCCCTTTGAAGGGCTGGCCTTTTTGATTTCGGCAATGAGCGCGAAGGCTCCGGCATGGAGCTTGGCGGTGAGCGCCTTGGCAAAGCCGCGCGGCGGGCTTTGCTCGCGGGCTTTGCGCTCCAGCGTATGAAAGGGCATCCGCACTTTGGCGGCAGAAATTTCGCGCCGTTTGTAGACTTCAATTTTAAGGAGAATGTCCGCCACGGTTCATGCTCCGTTTGTTGTTGTGATCAGCCTGTCCAGTGTGGCCTTTGCCTTGCCGCTGTCAAGCGCCTGAGCGGCCATAGCCACGCCATCGCGCAGGGTTGTCACCTTGTCTGCAACAATCAGGGCGGCGGCAGCATTGATGAGCGCGATGTCCCGATAGGCATTGCGTTCACCGCTCAGCACATTGCGCAGGGCCTGCGCATTGTAATCTGGATCGCCGCCCTTGAGGTCAGCGGCTTTTGACAGATTCAGGCCTGCCTCCTGCGGGGTGATTTCGAAGCTGCGGATTGTGCCATGCGCCAAAGCCACAACCTTGGTCGGGCCGGTGGTGGTGATTTCGTCCAGCCCGTCCGAGCCATGCACCAGCCAGACATGCTCCGAGCCCAGTGTGTTCAGCACATGCGCCAGCGGTTCGGCCCACGAGGCTGAAAACAGCCCAAGCACCTGCCGCCTCACGCCGGCGGGATTGGACAAAGGCCCGAGCAGGTTAAAGATAGTGCGCGTGCCCAGTTCGCTGCGCACCGGCGCGACATGGCGCATGGCGGCATGGTGTGTCTGCGCCATCATGAAGCCCAGACCGGCCTCCTGAATCGAGCGTGTCACCGCTTCCGGCGCAATACCGATTTTAACGCCCAGCGCCGAGAGAATATCCGACGAGCCGGACTTGCTGGAGGCGGCGCGGTTGCCATGTTTGGCCACCGGCACACCGCAGGCCGCCACAAGAATTGCGGCCAGTGTCGAGACATTATAAGAGCCCGCGCCATCGCCGCCCGTGCCGACAATGTCAATGGCATCGTCAGGGGCGCTGACTTTCAGCATTTTGCCCCGCATGGCGCTGACCGCACCCGAAATTTCATCCACAGTTTCGCCGCGCACCCGCAGCGCCATCAGAAAGCCGCCCATCTGCGCTGGTGTAACTTCGCCCGACAAAATGGTGTTGAAGGCCAGCTCGGCCTCCGTGCGGCTGAGGCTGCTGCCGGTGGCGATTTTGGCGATGAGAGGTTTGAACTGTTCCATATTAAGCCTTTATCGAGGGGCTAAAATGCGGATGTTTTGAGTTCCAGTCCGCAGCAAGATCAAGAAAGTTTTTAAAAATCTGGTGTCCATGTTCCGAGAGGATGCTTTCGGGATGAAACTGCACTCCATGAATGGGCAATGTTTTATGCGAGAGGCCCATGATCAGGCCATCTTCGGTGGAGGCGGTGACCTCAAGGCTGTCGGGCAGGGTGGCCTGATCAACAATCAGTGAATGATAGCGCGTGCCCTGCAGCGGGCCGTTGATGCCGCGAAACACCTGCCGCGCCTTATGCTGGATGGTGCTGAGCTTGCCATGAATGGGCAGTGGCGCACGGATGACATCGCCGCCAAAGGCATCCCCAATGGCCTGATGCCCAAGACACACGCCAAACATCGGAATTTTATCGCCCGCAGCCTTGATCAGATCAAGACAGATACCGGCCTCTTTCGGGGTGCAGGGGCCGGGCGAGAGCACGATCGCGTCCGGATTTTCAGCGATCACCTCGTCAACGGTGATCTCGTCATTGCGGCGAACATCGACGTCCGCGCCAAGCGCACCCAGATAATGGACAAGATTCCAGGTGAAACTGTCGTAATTATCAATGAGAAGAACGCGCATTGTTCAACAAGCCCTTTTGACGACCCCCTGCGGCGCAGGTTGTTACGCCTTTTTGGGATGTAGCAGGCCTGTCGTCAAGAGATTAAGCGATGACCAGACGCAATCCGACAATAATCAGCACACCTGCAAGAATGGGCCGCAGTACACCTTCCGGCAGTTTGGGCGCAAGTTTGCTGCCGATGACAATACCGGGCAGCGACCCTATCAGCAGGGACACCAGCAGCAGCCAGTTGACCGATCCGATCCACCAGTGACCAATGCCGGCCAGTAAGGTCAGCGGCACGGCATGGGCAATATCCGAACCCACAATACGCACCACCGGCAATTTCGGATAGAGAATCAGCAGGGCTGTCACCCCCAGCGCACCCGCGCCCACTGATGAAATGGAGACAAGAACCCCCAGAACAGCGCCGGTGAGAATGGTGAGCAGCGCTGTGCGTTGCGGGTTGTCCTCACCCGAATGACGCGCGGCAAAGGCCAGAATTTGCGTGCGGAACAAAAGGGTGAGAGAGGTCAGCAGCAAGGCTATGCCCAGCATGAAGGAGATCAGCGCCGAGGTTTTTGCGCTTTGCAGGCCAAAGTTCTGAATTGCATATATGGTCATGATTGTGGTTGGCACCGAACCGGCGGCCAGAAGCCCTGTGACGCGCCAGGCGATGGTTTTGCCAAGGCCATGCACGAGTGTGCCGCCCGATTTGGTGACCGCAGCGTAAAGCAGGTCTGTTCCCACCGCTGTCGCCGGATGCACCCCAAACAACAATACGAGAATAGGGGTCATCAGGGAGCCGCCGCCTACCCCCGTGAGGCCGACAATCAGCCCGACGAACAGGCCGGAAAGTGGATAGAGCGGGTCAATGGACAGTAAGAATGACATGATATCCCCAATGTTGCAGCTTTATTTGTGCATTGCAACAGTCATAAACCGGGATAGATTTTTGTCAATATATAAATTCTACAAAAATACTATAATAATAAACTGAATCAAAAATCATCATATATTCAAAGGCATATTAAAAGTGCCGGGAGCATTTTATTCGACACGCTCAGGATGACGGGGAGCATTAGGCCCATCTGAACGCAACATCTCTACCCTTCATCCTCCAGATCAAACAGGCGGAACTGCGGTGTTGTTGCGGCGGGTTCAGCAAGGCCCAAATATTTGAAGGCGTGCGGTGTGAGCAGCCTTCCGCGCGGCGTGCGCTGCAAAAAGCCCTGCTGCAACAAATAGGGCTCGATAATATCCTCAATCGCGTCGCGCGGCTCGGAAAGCGCGGCGGCAATGGTCTCGATACCCACCGGCCCGCCGCCGAAATTCACCGCCACCATTTCCAGATAGCGCCGGTCCATCTGGTCAAGGCCGATGGCGTCCACATCCAGCAATTTCAACGCTTTATCGGCCACCGCACGGGTGACGCTCGGCACGCCATCGACAATGGCAAAATCGCGCACACGGCGCAGCAAGCGCCCGGCAATGCGCGGGGTGCCGCGGGCCCGACGCGCGATTTCATTGGCACCATCGGCGGACATGGGAATATTCAGCACCCGCGCGCCGCGCGCCACAATGCCCTCCAGTTCCTCGACTGTATAAAAATTCAGCCGCATCGGAATGCCAAAGCGGTCGCGCAAGGGGGTGGTGAGCAGGCCCGCCCGTGTTGTGGCCCCCACCAGCGTGAATTTGGCCAGATCAATTTTAACCGAGCGCGCCGCCGGCCCCTCGCCGATGATCAGATCAAGCTGAAAATCCTCCATCGCGGGATAAAGAATTTCCTCCACAGCGGGGTTGAGCCGGTGAATTTCATCAATAAACAGCACGTCGCGCTCTTCGAGATTGGTGAGCTGCGCCGCCAAATCTCCGGCTTTGGCAATCACCGGCCCTGAGGTGGAGCGGAAATTGGCCCCCAGTTCGCGCGCCACAATCTGTGCCAGCGTGGTTTTGCCAAGGCCGGGCGGCCCGACAAACAGCACATGATCCAGCGCCTCGCCGCGCGCTTTCGCCGCCTCGATAAACACCTTTAAATTGGCGCGCAAAGCCGCCTGACCGGTAAAATCCGCCAGTGTTTGCGGGCGGATCGCGCTCTCAAGGTCATCATCGCGCTTTTCGGGGGAGGTGAGCTTGGGGTTGGCCATTAAACCTTGGTCTTCATTATATATATCACGTCGGGAAGTCCTTCAAAATGGTGGTCGCAGGTCAGCAGGTCAGCGTTTTGGTCAAGCGCACTCGCATATATAATGGCGTCAGCGCTGGCCAGTTTGTAATGGTGCGACAGTTCCGCCGCGCGCAGAGCAATGGCTGTGGAGAGCGGTGTGACCACGCAATCCTGACTATAGGCCAGAAACGCATGAACAGCTTCCTCGGAGACTTCGCGCCGCAACCATTTTGTCAGCTCAAATTGCACCATGGTCGGCACAATACATTGCGCCATTTCAGGAAATTCAAGCCCAATGCGTTCTCCTGTCGGGGTTGAGGCCAACCATTCTATCCAGGCAGAGGTATCGACCAGCCGCATCAGATGCGGTCATTTCTGTCACGATACTGATCTGTATTTGCGCCTTTGGCGATGCCTTTGAGCTGCGCAAGTGTCGGAACCGCAACCAGCGTCACCTCGCCCTTGCCGCTGGGCACAAAAGCAAATTGCTGGCCCGGTTTCCAGCCTTGTTTTTCCCGCACGGCTTTGGGAATCGAAATCTGAAATTTGGAGGAGAGGGTCGCTGTATCCGACATAGCACACCTTTGATCGATCTTTATGTGGTAAGAATAACAGACAGGCACATGCGCGAGAAGCCGATTAATATATCAGGTTGTTGGCACATTCGGGGGAGGTGAGCTTGGAGCTGGCCACATCAGCTCGCCAAGGCCAAATGGGGCGAAGGCACGGGTACAGGGCGGTTAAGGGATTGCGCCGCTTCAATCCAGGCTATGATTGCATCCTGTATATTGCGTGCAGCCTCCTCAATGGTTTCACCGTCGCTCATGCAGCCCGGCAAATCCGGCACAAGTGCCACAAATCCGCCTCCCTCAATCTGGGGCAGGGGTTCGATGATCACTGGATAACGCAGATTATTCATGGGAGAGCCTCACTGAATCTATAAATTCAACCAACTTCCGAATATAAACGGGCTTGATCGGTCTTTTATATGGAATCGTCAAAATAGCGGCATGGCCAGAATGCGCGATTTTACAATGCGAGCCACCACCACGCGGCGCAGCAAACAGAATATCATACTCTTCGCAAAGCGCCTCCACATCTTTGATCGTCCAATCCGCCTTAGGATTTTGCCGCATATGTGCCAGTCTTTTGCTCTCAGCCTTCATCCCGCCAGCTCCTTCAGCCCGCGGCGGATGAGGGCGCTGGTTTCAGCCGCTTCGCCCAGCGCTGAAACAGCGGCAGCCACAGCGCCCGCCGCCTGCGGGCGGCCATAGCCCAGATTGACCAGCGCGGAAATGGCGTCCTGCACCGGTTTGGGTGCGGTTTTGGCCTCGTCTTCGCCAGCCAGACGCATGAGATTGGGGTCTACAGTGCCAAAACTCGGGGCTTTGTCTTTCAATTCGGCAACAATACGGGTGGCTAAACGCGGCCCGACGCCGGAGGCGCGTGACACTGCCGCCTTATCCTGCAAGGCAATGGCGCTGGTGAGTTCTGCGGGCGAGAGAATGCTTAAAATTGCCAGTGCCACCTTTGCGCCCACCCCCTGCACGCTTTGCAGCAGGCGGAACCAGTCGCGTTCGGCGTCGGAGGCAAAGCCAAACAGGCGGATCGCATCCTCGCGCACCTGTGTTTCAATGGCCAGCGCCACCGCTTCGCCCACTTTCGGCAGTTTTTGCAAGGTGCGCCCCGAACAGGCCACAACATAACCCACGCCATTCACATCGAGAATGATATGATCCTCAGCGTAATAATCCACTATGCCTTTGAGCTTGCCGATCATGCCTGTGGTGCCAATCCGGATAAACCGATTTTAATGTCGAATCGCCCGGCATCATGGCGTATTTACGTTTTGTTCTCAAGCGCCCGCAAGTAATGCGTTCTTGAGGGCGTTCGAGCCCCTGTGCTGGGCATGGCAAATGGCAATGGCCAAGGCGTCCGCCGCGTCAGTGGATTTGACGCCGGATTTGGGCAGCAGCACCTTCACCATCATCTGCACCTGATCTTTTTCGGCATGGCCCGCGCCCACGACCGTTTTTTTGACCTTATTGGCACCATATTCGGCCACAGTGAGCCCTGCGAGTGCGGGCACAACCAGCGCTATGCCGCGCGCCTGACCGAGTTTCAAGGTGGCTTGCGGGTCGGTGTTGACGAAGGTTTCCTCCACCGCCGCTTCATCCGGTTCATATTGGGCAATAATAGCGGCAAGGCCGTCGTGCAGCTGGCGCAAGCGCTCGGCAAGGCTCAGCTTGGCATCGGAATGCACCGAGCCGCAGGCCACAAACATCAGCTTGGATCCCTCCACATCAATAATGCCCCAGCCCATATTGCGCAGGCCGGGGTCAATGCCAATGATGCGGGTGACAACCACAATCTTATCCGCTCATCTTGGCCACAAATGCGTCGGACAGCTCGAAATTGGCGTAAACATTCTGCACATCGTCGCTGTCTTCGAGATTGCCGATCAGTTTCAGGATTTTTTCTGCCGCCTCATCATCCACGGCCACGGTATTTTGCGGCTTCCACACCAGCGAGGCCTTGCGCGGCTCGCCGAATTTGGCTTCCAGAGCCTTGGCCACATCGCGCAGGCTTTCCAGCGCGGTGACAATCACATGGCCGTCCTCGCCTGACTGCACATCGTCGGCCCCGGCCTCAATGGCGGCCTCCATCATCGCGTCTTCCGAGGCGACCTTGGCGGCAAATTCGATCTGGCCGACATGGTCAAACATAAAGGAAACTGCGTTGCTTTCGGCCAGCGCCCCGCCGGACTTGGTGAAGGCCGAGCGCACTTCGCCGCCCGTGCGGTTGCGGTTGTCGGTCAAGGCCTCAACGATGAGCGCAACGCCGCCCGGCGCATAGCCCTCGTAACGCACCTCCTCGTAATTTTCGAGATCAGAGGCCGAGGCCTTTTTAATGGCGCGCTCAATATTGTCTTTCGGCATATTTTCCGAGCGTGCTTCCAGCACAGCGGCGCGCAGACGCGGGTTCATATTCGGGTCAGGCAGGCCCATTTTGGCCGAAACGGTGATTTCACGCGCCAATTTGGAAAATAATTTTGAGCGCGCAGCATCCTGCTTGCCCTTTTTATGCATGATATTTTTAAACTGACTATGACCTGCCATGGCAACACCCGATATATGTAAAATTCTGATTGGCGCTTATAGCGTTGAAAATTCCAGAAATAAAGCGCGGCTACTCCCAAAAATCCGGCAGGCTCTGCGAAAGCCGCCCGCCAAGGCGGATCGGTGCCACTTGAACCGCCAATCCCTTGCCGTTCAATTCCACCGCAAGGCCGCAAAGCGTGGCCGCGCCTTCGGCGGGCTCGAAGCGGCTGCCCGGCACCTTGCGGGTGAAGCGGCGGATCGGCTCTTCCTTATCCATGCCAATCACGCTGTCGTAATCTCCCGTCATGCCCGCGTCCGACTGATAGGCCGTGCCATGGGTGAGAATCTGATGGTCGGCGGTGGGCGCATGGGTGTGGGTGCCCACCACAACCGAGGCGCGGCCATCGACAAAATGCGCCAGAGATTGTTTTTCGGACGTGGTTTCGGCGTGCATGTCAATGAGAATGGCATCGCAGGCTACGCCGAGCGGGCAGGCGCTGAGTTCGCGCTCAACGGCCGCAAAGGGATCATCCATCGCATCCATAAAAATGCGGCCCATGACATTCATCACCAGAATGGAGGCGCCATTGGCCGCCTGAAACAGATTTGTACCGCGCCCCGGGGTGCCGGCGGGATAATTGACGGGGCGGATGAGCTTGGGCTGGCGCTCAATAAAGACAAGCGCCTCGCGCTGGTCAAAGGCGTGGTTGCCCAATGTTATGCAATCGGCCCCCGCGCCGAGCAGTTCGTCGCAAATGGCCTCGGTAATGCCAAAACCGCCCGCGGCATTCTCGCCATTGACGACAACAAAATCGAGCTTCCACCGCGCTCGTAAAGCGGGCAGATGTTGATTGACCGCCGCACGGCCCGAGCGGCCCAAAACATCACCAATGAACAGAAGACGCATGAGATTACTTTATGGTTTCGAAGGAGAGGTAAGGGGAGAATTTGGGAATGATTTGATCTCTGGCATTATCAAGTATTGCGAGGGCTTTTGTCTTTGTTTCTAAGCTTGCTTTCATTTGACTGCTTGCAGGTTCCCTTATATCCATTTCTAAATTTTGGCGTTCTAAACTATGCAAATGCCAGTGACTCATGTTGAAACTTCGCCCTGCCGAAATAACTTTGTTTGCAAAATCTATTATATCATCCGAAAATAAAAATTTAATTTCTTTTGTCTGGTGCACAAGAGCATTAAATTCAAACTCATGATCTTTAAGATTATAATTTAAAATTGTAATTCGATGAATCGCTTCATAAACTCTATATCGCCGTTCATAAAGCTCAAGTTTCAGTTTATGTCCCGCCGTATCCGCCTGTGCTTGAGCAATCTTCGCCTGAATGTTTTGAAACCGCCATGTGACCCAAACAGCAACACCTGACGCCACCAATGTAGCGACAGGCTGCGGATTATTTTTCACAAAACACCACACATCCGATAATATATCTAACATAAAAACCATTCCCGTGAACCTGTGATGTTTTATATGCACGCAGGATATATTGTATTCGGAAAAATATAAAATCGAAATTCCGATTAAGATCAGCATTCATGAGCTGCTTGTCCCTGCACAGCAAGGACGGTCTTGCCCTCACTCTAACGCTCGAACAAAGGGAGAAGGAAGACACAGGTAAAAATCTCTCAAATCCTGAAATGTGCTCAGCCGCCTTCTAACGCAATCAGCCCCGCATGAAGCGGGGCTGAGGTCGAGTTCCATAAGGACAGCGAGGGCTTAGCGGTCGCCGAGCGAGCCGTCAGCCTCGGCCAGCGCCTTGCCCACTTCCAGGCCGAGGTCATCCAGCGACATTTCTTCGCGGGTGTTGATTTCTTCGCCCAGAGCCTGACGTTCGGCTTCGGCACCGGAGCGCGCCACGTTGACGGTGATCTTGACTTCAACTTCCGGATGCAGATGCACAGGCAGAACATGCAGGCCGATGGTCTTGATCGGCTGGGCCAGTTCCACCTGACCACGGGTGATGCTGATGCCCGCTGCGGTGACGGTTTCGGAAATATCGCGTGCAGCCACCGAGCCGTAAAGCTGGCCGGTTTCGCCCGCCTGACGGATGATGACATAGGTGGTGCCATCCAGCTTGTCGGCAATGGCCACAGCTTCCTGCTTCAGTTCAAGGTTGCGAGCTTCGAGCTGAGCGCGCTGAATTTCGAACTTCTTGGCGTTGGCTTCGGTGGCGCGCAGGGCCTTGCCGCGTGGCAGCAGAAAATTACGGGCATAACCATCCTTAACGCGGACTTTCTCGCCCATCTGACCCAGCTTGGCTACGCGTTCCAACAAAATAACGTCCATTTTACTCTCCTTTTGGTTGTGAGTTTTCGGTGACGGGCCGCACCCGCCGTAACGAAACGAGGCTGTCGGCAAAGCCGACTACGGCAGCAATCATCAGGGGCCAGAGGCTCAGAACGATGATGCCGCAATAAATAAATGTCAGCAGAAGGCCGCGAAACGGCAGATTGCGCGTCACACTGTGCAGAACAGCCATGCCCTGAAGTGCAAAAAGCACGCTCATACCCGCCACAATCATGCCGCTGCTCACTTCCAGCGACGGGCTTTGAATCTGCCCTGCGATCAGAAGGCCGGCGCATCCCAACCCGAAAATCACCAGAATGTGACGGGGCAGGCGCACCGCTTCAGGCAGCAGAGGAAAGGGCCGCACCAGCCGCCCGGAAACCTGTACCGCGCGCGCCGCACACCACATATTGGCCACCAGCAAAAGGGTGCTGATGATCACCGAAAAAAACGGAACCGCCTGCGCAAAAGCAGCGGCCACATCATCTATCTCGATGGAATTTGGCAGTTTGAGGCCAGAGGCGAAAATATCCTGCAAAATGGGGACAAAATTTTGCGCCAGTTCGCCGGAAGCCGCGCTGTAACCGCCATGCTCGGAACTCCATATGGCGATTTCTGTCATGGTGGTGAACACCGCCACCCATCCGATCCAGGCCAGCAGGCGGCCAATCGGATAATATGTGCCATTTTTTGATTTGTGTTGGGCCAATGCGGCGAGGCCGACAGCGGGAAAGGCCACCAATGACATAAATTCAACGGCACCTTGTCCGTCTGTCAGGGTAAATACAATCAAGCCGGCAAAGAGCGAGGCCAGCAGCCCTGTGCTCACCGTCCAGCCCATAGCCGCAATCATCAGGGGGAGGGGTGCAAAATTGGCCAGCAGGAAGCTGATCAATCCGCCATTTCCGGCAGCCAGAAAGGCCAGAGCCGCTGTCAGGCCAGCAACAATGCTGATGCCCCAGTGCGGGAGGCGGAAGGAAAAAGCCAGAACCATATTGTCTCTCGGGTGTCCCGCGCCATGCGGTTAGAAATGTTGTTTCAACATTCCAGCCATCTCGCCCGACCATTCGGACGATCTTGCCAAAAACGGCGCGGGCCTGAGCCCGCGCCAGAACGATTAACGGATCACATAAGGCAGCAGGCCGAGGAAGCGGGCGCGCTTGATGGCATTGGCCAGCTCGCGCTGCTTCTTGGCGCTGACGGCCGTGATGCGTGAGGGCACAATCTTGCCGCGCTCGGAAATATAACGCGAGAGCAGACGTGTGTCCTTATAGTCGATCTTGGGTGCGCCCGGGCCGCTGAAGGGGCAGCTCTTGCGACGGCGGAAGAAAGGGCGACGGGTTGCGCCGCCTGCGGCGGCTGTTTCGGTTGCCATGATTTTAAGCCTCGCTTGCGTTGTAATCAGGACGTGGGCCACGGTTCGGGCGCGGGGCGCGCGGGGCGCGGTCGCTGCGTTCCGGACGGTCGAAACGCTCGGTGCGCTCCTCCGTGTCGTCACGCTTGCGCAGCATGGCCGATGGGCCTTCTTCCAGTTCGTCCACTTTGAGGGTGATGAGACGGATGACATCTTCGGAGATGTTCATCTGGCGTTCCATTTCAGCCACAGCGGCTGCGGGCGCGTCAATGTTCAGCAAGGTCATATGCGCCTTGCGGTTCTTTTTGATGCGGAACGCGAGGGACTTGACGCCCCAATATTCAACCTTGGTCACCTGACCACCGCCTGCGACGATGGTGGCTTTCATCTGCTCGGTCATTGCTTCCACCTGCTGGGCGGTCACATCCTGACGGGCAAGATAGACATGCTCATAAAGAGCCATAGGAACACCTTTCTCTCAAGTTCAGCCAAAACGGCTTATCTGGTCCGGCGCGGAGCCCTTCGAGCCCGGAAAAAGGCCCGACGGTTCATTCGAAGGCGGAGACACCGGAAGACGAAATCTGCATTTCTGTTTTTTGCACGCAAAAAACCTTCCGTTCAGCCCCCAGCCGAACAAGATGCGCTCTTCTACCGCATTTTGCCGCAGATGCAAGAGGCAAGGCGGGCTTATGTCGAAGAATCGCTGATATTCCCCTCTCGCCCTTTTCTTTATCCTCGTTTATATTCGCGGGATGAAAGAAATTCTGCTTGTTTTTTGTGGTGGCGGCGTCGGCTCTGTGGCGCGATATCTTGTCAACCACAACATCACCCGCCTTCTGGGCTGGAAATTCCCGTTCGGGGTGATGTTTATCAATATTACCGGCTCATTTTTAATGGGCCTTGTCGCCGGATATTTTCTTGGCCGGACGGATGCGCTGTCGCAGGATATGCGCTTACTGCTTGCCACCGGCATTTTGGGCGGCTACACAACCTTCTCAGCCTATTCACTGGATGCAGCCAATCTGATGCAGCGTGGCGAGGTTGGTCTGGCCGGTACTTATATTGCCGGTTCGGTTGTTTTATCCATCTCTGGTCTGTTTTGCGGTCTCTGGGCCATGAGGGCCTTAACGTGAGGGCTCTGATATGAGCGTGCAAAATCTGACAGTCACCGAAGATGAAGACGGAATGCGTCTGGACCGCTGGTTCAAGCGGCGCGTGCCCACGCTCTCACTGTCGCATCTGAATAAAATTTGCCGCAAGGGCGAGGTGCGGGTCAGCGGCAAGCGGGTGGAAGGCTCGTCGCGTCTTGTGGCGGGGGATATTGTGCGCATACCGCCGCTGGCGCTGGAGGCGCCCAAGCCTGCCGTTCATGTGCCCAATGAGGCGGATGCCCGCGCGCTGAAGGACATGATCCTGTTTGAGGATGCGGGCCTGATGGTGCTCAACAAGCCCTATGGTCTCGCGGTGCAGGGCGGCTCGGGCATGACCCGCCATATTGACGGGATGCTGGAAAGCCTTGCCAATAAAAACGGTGAGCGGCCCAAGCTGGTGCACCGGCTGGACCGTGACACCTCCGGCGTGTTGCTGGTCGCCAAAACCCGCAAAATGGCTGCCGATCTTGGCGAGGCGTTCCGCGCCCGCCAGACCAAGAAAATTTACTGGGCGCTGGTGCGCGGCGTGCCCAAGCCCACACAGGGGCGGATCTCGCTGTTTCTGGCCAAGGGTGAGGGTATGGGGCAGGAGCGTGGCCCGCGCGGCGAAGGCGGCCAGTCCAACAGCGAGCGGATGCGCATTGCCAAGCATGGCGAGGAGGATGCGCAGCATTCCGTCACTTATTATACACTGGTGGACAGGGTGGCCAATCGCGCCAGCTGGATTTCCATGAAGCCGATCACAGGCCGCACCCACCAGCTCCGCGCCCATACAGAAGCCATCGGCAATCCGATTATCGGCGACCCGAAATATGGCCTGCTGGCCAAAACCGACCCGCGCCGCACCGACCCGTTGCAGATGATTCCCGACGGCATCGAGAATAAGCTGCATTTGCTGGCGCGGCGGCTGATTTTGCCGCATCCCAAAGGCGGCATGATTGACGTCACCGCCCCCTTGCCCCCGCACATGAAGCAAAGCTGGGATCTGCTGGGTTTTGACGTGAAAACCTATGACCCGATCATGGATGCTCCGGAGGAATAATGACCAAGATTCAGCGCCCGCCGGCCACCGGCACCCTTCTGCATGAAGATGACAATGTGCGCATTATGGAATGGCGCTTTGCGCCCGGCGCCGCCACCGGCTGGCACCGCCATGCCTTTGATTATGCGGTTGTGCCGCTGATGGACGGCAAGCTGGGGCTCGAATTGCCCGGCGGCGAGTGGAAAGAGGCCGAATGCAAGCGCGGCGTGCCCTATAACCGGCTTGAGGGTGTCGAGCATGACGTTATCAACATCAATGATTTTGAATATGCTTTTGTTGAGGTTGAGCTGAAACAAAAAGCGTGAGGCGTTCAAGGTTCATTCATTATCAATATGCAAACTGTGCAAGGTTATTTTAACCAAGGAGAATTTTCATGATGAAGAAATTGATTGTTGCTGCATCTGTTGCCGCCGTTCTCGCCCTGTCGATGGGTGGCTCGGCTGAGGCCCGCATCCGCCGTCACCATCGCCACATGCATCATCACCACCACCATCATCACTGCATGATGCATCATCATCACTGCATGTGATCGGTTCAGGAACATATTGACACATGCGCCTTATTGCGGGCAATGAGGCGCATGAACCTTATTCTGTTTGATGTGGATGGCACGCTGGTGGACAGCCAGCATATGATTGTGGCCGCGCAAAGCCGCGCCATTGGCCGCCTGAACCTGCCCATGCCCTCGCGCGAAGCCATGCTGTCCATTGTCGGCCTGTCGCTTCATGAGGCTTTTTCTCATTTGTTCGGAGCGGACGCGCCGCTGGAGGCTTTGGCCGATGGCTATAAAGCGGCATGGCGGGAGCTGGTGCAGGAGGGGGAGGCCTCGCCGCTGTACCCCGGCGCGCAGGATCTGCTGACCAGTCTGGCGGCGCGGGAGGATGTTTATCTCGGCATTGCCACCGGCAAATCACGGCGCGGGATTCATGATTTTTTGGAGCGTTATGGCTGGCAGAATCTCTTTGCCACAATTCAGACGGCAGATGACGCGCCTTCAAAGCCCGCACCGGACATGATTGTGCAGGCTATGGCCGAGCTGGATTGTGCGCCGCAAGACTGTATCATGATCGGTGACACAAGTTTTGACATGGATATGGCCAAATATGCGGGCGTGCAGGGCATTGGCGTGACATGGGGGTTTCACCCGCCGCAACGCCTGACCAGCGCCACGGTTCTGGTGGATGATTTTGCCGCGTTACAGCGGGTTCTGGCTGCAAATTTCAAGGTTTTAACACATGCGTGATGATCTGACTTCACTGGTGTTTCCGGTGCATGGCGAACCGATTGACCCTGTCGCCATGGCACGCAAGGATATGCAGAAAAATCTGCCCAAACGTTTTTATAAAGAGGTGCGCAGCGAACTGCGCGACGGGCAGCATGTTTTGCTGCTCGATGGGCGCAGCGCCAAAACACCCGCGCGCAATATATTGGCGGCGGATGCTGCGCATGTGGCGCAGATTCTGGTGGCCGAATGGGACGCGCAAAAGGATGTCATCAACCCGCTGAATATGCCGATGACACGGCTGCTGCATTCGGCGCTGGATGGCGTTGCGCGTGAACAGGCGGCGGTGCGGGCGGAAATGCTGCGTTATGCCGCCTCCGATTTAACCTGCTATCGTGCCACCACACCGCAGGCGCTGGTGGAAGAACAGGCCAGAGCATGGGATGCTGTGCTGAAATTTGTGGCCGACAGATTTGGCGCGCAGTTTCAGCCGGTCTCCGGTGTGATGTTTCAGCCGCAACCGGAGGCCGCGCTGCACGCGGTGGAGGCGGCGCTGGCGGCCTATCAGCGCCCGCTGGATCTGGCGGCGCTGCATGTGCTCACCAGCATCAGCGGCTCGGTTTTGATTGCATTAAGCGTGGCGCATGGCTTTCTGGACGCGGAGTCTGGCTTTGACACTGCCCATGTTGATGAGCAGTATCAGGCGCGGGTCTGGGGCGCGGATGAGGAGGCGCAGGCGCGGCTCGCCCTGCGCCGCACAGATTTTGCCACCGCTGCCTATGCTTTGACCGGCGCAAAGATTGCATGATGCGGTTTCAAAGTGTAATAGCCAGACATATCAAAAACGAGGATGAATCATGTCCGTAGATCTAGCGACCGTGCGGCGTATTGCCAAACTTTCGCGCATTGCTGTGCCGGAATCTGATGTGCCGCATATTCAGGGTGAACTGAATGCCATGCTGGCCTTTGTAGAGGAGCTTTCGGCGGTCAATGTCGAGGGTATTGAACCCATGACCTCGGTGACGCCGATGAAAATGCGCCTGCGTCCTGATGCGGTTACGGATGGCAATATTGCTGACAAAGTCACCAAAAATGCTCCGGCGCGCGAGGACAATTTTTTTGTTGTGCCGAAAGTGGTGGAATAAACCGACTGCGAACAGGCTTATGCGTTCATCAGGGCTTGTTTGGGTGCCAAATGGACAAAACTGTGCCATAATGTTTGCAGGTTTCAAAAGAGTGGCGGGCCATGTCGACGATTGCTTTTGATACGCTTAAATTTTCGCGGGCTTTGCGGGATAAAGCCAAGCTCACAACTGAGCAAGCTGAGGCGTTTGCTGATGCGCTGTCCGAGGCGCTTCATGATGATCTGTCAACAAAAACAGATTTGAAAGAGGCTGAATTGCGGCTCGAGTCAAAGGTCGAGGCCAGCAAAACCGAAATTCTGAAATGGATGTTTGGAACTATCGGTTTTCAAACCTTGATCATTCTGGCCGCTGTTGCAGCTTTGTCGCGTATAACTCACCCTTAATTTAGTCTAACGCATCCTCATTCAACGTGCTGATGCTTATATGTGAGATCAAATGACTGACCTGACCAAATTCACCCTTGCTGGCGCGCGGGACGCACTCAAAGCGGGTAAAATAACCGCTGTTGAGCTGACCAAGGCGCATCTGGCGGCTATGGACAAAGCCCGTGCGCTCAATGCGTTTGTTGCCGAGACACCGGAGCACGCTTTGGCACAGGCCAAGGCCTCGGATGAAAAGATCGCCAAAGGCGAGGGCGGGGCGCTTGAGGGCATTCCGCTCGGCATCAAAGACCTTTATGCCACCAGGGGTGTGCATACGCAGGCCTGCAGCCATATTCTCGACGGGTTCAAACCCGAATATGAATCCACTGTCACGGCCCAACTCTGGCGTGATGGCGCGGTGATGCTGGGCAAGCTCAATATGGATGAGTTTGCCATGGGCTCGTCAAACGAGACCTCTTATTACGGCCCCGTGGCCTCGCCCTGGCTGCCGCCAAACTGGACTTCAGCGCAGGGCAAAGCCGCCTTAAGCGCGGATAAAAAAGGCCTTCTTGTGCCCGGCGGCTCGTCTGGTGGCTCTGCGGCGGCGGTGGCGGCCAATTTGTGCTTAGGGGCGACTGCGTCCGACACCGGTGGTTCCATCCGCCAGCCTGCGGCCTTCACCGGCACAGCGGGCATCAAGCCGACCTATGGCCGTTGCTCGCGCTGGGGCATGGTGGCTTTTGCCTCCTCGCTCGATCAGGCCGGGCCGATTGCCAAAAACGTCCGTGATACAGCTATTATGCTGCGTTCTATGGCCGGATTTGACCCGAAGGACACCACTTCGGTGGATATGCCTGTGCCTGATTATGAGGCCGCGGTTGGCAAATCCATCAAGGGCAAAAAGATCGGCATTCCGAAGGAATATCGCATTGCGGGCCTGTCTGGCGAGATTGAACAGCTCTGGCAGGATGGCATTGCCTGGTTAAAGGCAGCGGGCGCCGAGATTGTCGACATCTCGCTGCCCAATACCAGCACGGCCTTGCCCGCCTATTATATTGTGGCACCGGCGGAAGCCTCCAGCAATCTGGCGCGTTATGACGGCGTGCGTTATGGCCTGCGCGTGCCCGGCAAAGACATTGCCTCAATGTATGAAAATACCCGTGCGGCGGGCTTTGGCGCGGAGGTCAAGCGCCGCATTATGATCGGCACCTATGTGTTGTCGGCCGGTTATTATGACGCATACTATCTGCGGGCGCAGAAAATCCGCACGCTGATCAAGCGGGATTTCGAGGCCGCCTATGCTGCGGGTGTGGACGCCATTCTCACCCCCGCAACGCCCTCTGCCGCTTTTGGCATTGGTGAGAAGGGCTCGGCAGATCCGGTGGAAATGTATCTGAACGATGTGTTCACAGTCACAGTGAACATGGCCGGTCTGCCGGGTCTGGCTGTGCCGGGCGGCCTGTCGGCTTCGGGTCTGCCGCTGGGGTTGCAACTCATCGGGCGGCCCTTTGACGAGGAAACGCTGTTCTCCATTGGCGAGGTGATTGAACAATCGGCACCCAAGCTCAAAATGCCGGAGGCATGGTGGGCATAGAGGCCGCGCACAGGCAGCCAGCTCGGCTGCTGATGGGGTGCCTGAACCTGTTTCGCTGGGCGCTCTGGGCTGTAGCTTTTGTTTTGACGGTGCTGCTGATTGTGCAAAAGCTGCATGAGGACCCGGCACTCAGGCCCGTGGCTCAGGTGCTTGCGATTGCGGCCTTCATGCTGGTGGGCAAACTGATCGGCATGATGGCGCAGCGCTTACAGCGACAGTTGGATGATATTGACGCGATGAACCACAACCTTACAAATGAGATCGAAGAATGACCCAGCATGTAGATTCAAAAAAGCTGATCCGTGGTGCCACCGGCGATTGGGAAATTGTCATCGGGCTGGAGGTTCATGCGCAGGTTGTGTCGAAATCCAAGCTGTTTTCAGGCGCTTCCACTGCTTTCGGCGCATCTGAAAACTCCAATGTTTCGCTGGTGGACGCCGCCATGCCCGGCATGTTGCCGGTGATTAATGCCGAATGTGTGGCGCAGGCCATCCGCACCGGTCTCGGCCTGAAGGCGCAGATCAACACCTTTTCGACCTTTGACCGCAAAAACTATTTCTATCCCGATTTGCCGCAGGGCTACCAGATCAGCCAGTATAAAAGCCCGATTGTCGGCGAGGGCGTGGTGATTGTCGATGTCACCCCGACCGAGCAGATTCACGTCGGTATTGAGCGGCTGCATCTGGAGCAGGATGCGGGCAAGAGCCTGCATGACCAGTCCGCCACCGAGAGCTTTGTCGATCTCAACCGCTCCGGCGTGGCGCTGATGGAAATTGTCTCCAAGCCCGATATGCGTTCGGCGGATGAAGCGCGCGCCTATGTTTCAAAACTCCGTACCATCATGCGTTACTTGGGCACCTGTGACGGCAATATGGACGAAGGCTCGCTTCGCGCCGATGTCAACGTCTCTGTGCGACGCCCGGGCGAGCCCTATGGCACACGCTGCGAAATTAAAAACGTCAATTCCATTCGTTTCATTGGCCATGCCATTGATGTCGAGGCGCGGCGTCAGGTGGCTATTCTGGAAGATGGCGGTACGATTGATCAGGAAACTCGCCTCTATGACCCCACCAAGGGTGAAACCCGCTCGATGCGCTCCAAGGAAGAGGCGCAGGATTACCGCTATTTCCCCGACCCTGACCTGCTGCCGCTGGAATTTTCGCAGGATTATGTCGATCAATTAAAGGCAAACTTGCCCGAATTGCCGGACGAGAAAAAGGCACGTTTTGTTGCCGATTATGGCCTGTCCAGTTACGACGCCGGTGTCTTGGTGGCCGAGCGCGAATCGGCGGACTTTTTCGAATCCGCAGCAAAGGGCAGGGACGGCAAAATGGCCGCCAACTGGATTATCAATGAGCTGTTTGGCCGCCTCAACAAAGAGGGCAAGGATATTTCAACCTCGCCGGTTTCTGCCAACCAAATCGGCGCGATTGTCGATCTCATTTCCGAGGGTGTGATTTCCGGCAAGCTGGCGAAAGACCTGTTTGAAATTATCTTCACCGAGGGCGGCGACCCGCGCGCGGTGGTTGAGGCGCGCGGCATGAAACAGGTGACCGATACGGGCGCCATTGAAAAAGCTGTCGATGAGATCATTGCCGCCAATCCGGACAAGGTGGCGCAGGCCATTGCCAAGCCCACCATGCTGGGCTGGTTTGTCGGGCAGGTGATGAAGAGCACCGGCGGCAAGGCCAATCCGGCGGCGGTGAATGAAATTCTCAAAACCAAGCTGGGAATTTAGAGCCTTTCAGATTTAAGGGAACGCCGTTGCGCGCGTCCCCTCTTCACCTCATCCTGAGGACGTCATACCCCGTCATCCTGAGGAGGCCGAAGGCCGTCTCGAAGGATGAGTAAGGGTGAAAGGCGTCATTACAAACGTAGCCAAGCAATCCACTTATGGATTGCTTCGCCGCCTCGCAATAACAATATTTCCCTCACCCCACCCATCCCCGTGCGGGGAGGGGGCGATGTTTGTTCGCCCGGCCTGTGCTCTGAGCTTCACACAGCATCTTGCATTTATATTCACAGTGCAAAAGAAGCTTCGCCCCATCCCTCTTGGCAGCGTGGGTATTGAACCTATATTGAGGTCTCACAAGCAGGGGGATTATGATGTCGCAAATGCCAATTGATCTTTATTATTGGTCCACGCCCAATGGCTGGAAAATCTCCATCATGCTGGAGGAATGCGGGCTGCCTTACACTGTGCGCCCGATCAACATTGGCAAGGGCGAGCAATTTGCGCCTGATTTTCTGAAAATTTCGCCCAACAATAAAATTCCGGCGATTGTTGACCCGAACGGGCCGGACAATGCGCCGATTTCGGTGTTTGAATCGGGCGCGATTTTGCACTATCTGGCGCGCAAGACCGGCAAATTTCATGGCCATGATGAGCGTTCGCGCGTGCTGGTGGACGAATGGCTGTTCTGGCAGGTGGGGGGGCTGGGGCCCATGGCCGGCCAGACCCATCATTTCCGCCAATATGCGCCGGAAAAAATCGAATATGGCATCAATCGCTACACCAATGAGACCAACCGGCTTTATGGTGTGCTCGACAAGCAGCTTGCCACGCATGATTATGTTGCCGGAGACTATTCGATTGCCGATATGGCGATTTACCCTTGGGCCAAGCTGTGGGAGCGTCAGGGGCAGGATATAGCGCAGTTTCCGCATATGAAGCGCTGGCTGGAGCTGTGCGCGGCGCGCCCGGCGGTGCAAAAGGGCTTGAATGTCGCCACCGACGCGCGGATCAATCTGGCTGAGGACAAAGAGGCGCAGGCCATATTGTTCAACCAGAAAGCCCGCTGAACTTCATATTGCACAGGGCCGGGGATTTCCTCCGGCCCTTTGCATTTTTGCTGCCTTGCGGCTTGCATTCTGTTGCGCCTTGGGGCATATCTGCGGGGCGCTGCAGCAAGCCTGCTTCGCGCAGCGGAGACGTGGCCGAGAGGCTGAAGGCACTCGTTTGCTAAATGAGCATACCTAGAAATGGGTATCAAGGGTTCGAATCCCTTCGTCTCCGCCAGTTTATTTTCGGAAATTATTTTCCGACAGTTTTGAAGTGTTCTCGGACATTGAGCAAATCTGCGGTTTTTGTGATTATCTCCTGACTTGAGAATGCGAAAAATTGGTGCCTTTTTATTCTCAAATAAGGGTTTGAGAGTGCCTCATTATATTTTTCCGTACTTTGGAAAACTCGGTACGGGTTTATTTTAGTCAAGAGAATCAATGCATTGTAAGGTTCACTTTTTCATCACATTTAGTTGTTAGTCGCTAATACTACGCTAGGTCACTCTTGAAATACAACTTTCAGTACTTATATAACCCCTTAAATCAAAAGGGCTAAATGTGCAAAAAACAAACTTCATCCATAGATTTTTTTTTGGCATACGAAGAAACTGGAAAAGAACTCCTGTCTGGTTGCTTGTGCCATATGGTTTTGTATGGGCAATTGTTGAGCCTATTACCTACTATTCAGATTCGGTCAAAAATTTGATCGAACCATACCGTCTATGCATATTATTGACCATTATCGTATTGTCAGTAGTGTATACTCTCTATAAAATTTGTGAGCCATTAAAGATAAAATTCAATATTGGTAAAACTGGAACCTCCGTTGAGATAGTGTTTGGAGAGATTTTTTCTCAAGACTGCCATATTGCTATCCCCGCAAATGAATTTTTTGATACCCAAATTGGAGGCAGCAAGGGACAAGTGGGTGATATCGTTGCGCCATATTCACTGCATGGGCTATTTATCTCTAAAATATACAACTCAGATACCAGTAGATTAGATGCTGAAATCACTACTGCACTAACTGGTGTCTACCCAACTCAGGTCGCTCGTACTGTTGGAAAAAATCAAAAATATCCGATAGGCACAACTGCAGTACTTGGTAATAACAGCAATAAAAAATTCTTGTTTGCGTTGTCTAACACAGATGTTGCAACCAACAAGGCAAGTGCAGATGTTCCTACCATGTGGAAAGCACTTGAAGGACTTTGGAGCGCAGTTCGCAACCATTCCAATGGATTGCCTGTTTCTATACCCCTCGTTGGAGGAGGGCTATCTCATGTTGGGCTGGAACCAGAGAATTTGCTCAGGCTAATTATACTGAGCATTATTAAATCATCAGAGCAAAGCAAAATCACCAGCGAGATTAGAATTGTATTGCACAATTCAGTTTTTGATAAAGTGGCACTTCGTAAAATCAAACAGGAGTTTATCTAATGGCATACAGAAACGGAACATATGTAGCTTTTCATGCAGATGGAACTCCTGACCCAGCTGAAAGTGACATGAAATATTACAACACTCTAAAAATGTGGCATAGCAATGAAGACATAGAATTTTCGATGGTTAATAGTCATGAAAAAACTTCTTCGGTGCGAGATTCAAGTAAAAAGCAGACTCTAAGAAACAGTCTTTTGGAACGCCTAAGAAATTCTAAAAACTTCCTGATTATAATTGGCGATACTACTAGATTTGATAATGATTGGGTGCCTTTTGAAATTACAAAAGCCATTGATGATTACAAGTTGCCTGTAATAGCAGTATATCCAAGTTATAATTGTATAGTTCAACCGAACCATCAGGATATACGCAACCTATGGCCAGAAGCGTTGAAAAGTAGGATTGATAATGGTAGCGCAAAGGTCATTCATATTCCGTTTAAACAAAATCCCATAAAGGACGCTATTTCTCAATTTAGCATTCAGAAATACCCTAAAGGCTCACTTAGTTATTACGGTATAGATGTATACAAAAAATGGGGAATTCCTGACTAATTTAGCTGTCGGCTTACAACGCTATGCGTTGTATTGGTGGCGGAAGGTACGGGTTTTTGTAAGTGTTTGATTTTCTGATGGTGCAAACTGAGTGAGTTGCGAACCAGCAGTCCTTTTCACCGCCAGTTAATTCATTAAAGCAATGATTTTATTTATTTCAATATAATTTTTTTCAGCCTTATTTTTAGTATTACTTTTCTCGCTGTCTAATTCGATCTGTTTTCAGTTATCCGCGAACATTCGCGTTAAATTGATCGAACGATTGGGTTTGAAATCATCCGCCGCAATCATGATCTGCCAGCCTGAAGATGTTTGAACCGCACCGGCTTTGCCGAAGAGCAATTAGTCCGTGTTCCGCGCCCATCGAATTGCCCTTTTGAAATCTGGTCCGTGTATCGCTAATGTTTACCCTTCCATGGCACAAGAACAATTTCCAGCCAGCGCAGCACATATGAAAAAGCAAAGGCGAAGGTTGCGATGATGGCAATGCCGACAAAGACCACGTCCGTCGCCAGAAAATGCGAGGCCGACATGATCATAAATCCAATACCGCGCGTCGAGGCGATCAACTCGGCTGCCACCAAAGTGCCCCAGCCCACACCCACGGCAATGCGCAATCCGGTCAGTATTTCCGGCAGGGCGGAGGGCAGCATGATGGCGCCAAACACCTGCCATTGATTTGCGCCGAGCGATAATGCGGCATTGACCCGCTCCAGCGGCACGCCGCGCACGCCGGCCTGTGCTGAAAGGCAGATGGGTGCGAACATGGCCAGTGTCAGCAGGGCGATTTTTGACGTTTCGCCGATGCCGAGCCAGATGATCATCAGCGGCAGATAGGCCAGCGGTGGCAGCGGCCAGTAAAATTCAATCGGCGGGTCGAAAATGCCTTTCGCCCAGCGATTGAGCCCCATGGCCAGACCAACAGGAATGCCAAGGGCGAGCGCAAGTGCCGCACTCACCGAAATTCGCAGCAGGCTGGCCGAAACATGCTGCCAAAGCGTGGCATTGGCATAGCCGTCCTCAATGATAGCAACAAGCTGAGTGACGACTTCAGCAGGTGTGGGCAAGAACAGAGGCGTGACCAGTTTCAGGCTGGTGACCAGCCACCATACAGCCAGCAAGATAAGGATGGTTGCAAGGCTGATCAGTTTGGTTTTGCCATTGCCGATATCTGCATTGTGCATGGCGACAATGCGCGGAGTATCTTCCGCTGCGGTGCCGGACTTGAACTCGGCGAGGATGATGTCAGACATGGACAGCGCTCCGGATTTCGCTTTGCGGGTCGGATTGGTGGATCAGTCCACGGATGGTTTCGCGCAGACGGATAAATTCCGTTGAGGCTTTGATCGTGCCCCAGTCACCGCATTTCAGAAAATGTCGGACAAAGCCGATGTCATAACGGGCAATAATGCGGCCCGGGCGCGGCGACATCACCACAACATGTGTGCCCAGCGACAAGGCCTCATCAATGGAATGGGTAATCAGAAAAATGGTCTTGCCGGTTTTTGACCAGACGGAGATCAGCAATTCCTGCATTTGTTCGCGGGTGAAACTGTCCAGCGCGCCAAAAGGTTCGTCCATCAGCAAAATGGCCGGATTTGTTGCCAGCGCACGGGCAATGCCGACACGTTGACGCATGCCACCAGAAAGTTCATAGGGTGCCGAATGGGCGAAATCTTCCAGACCCACAAGTTTCAGCAATCCGGCGGCGTTTTCGCGGGCAACGGCATGGCTTAAACCGGCGAAATCGAGGCCGAGCGCAACATTGTCCAGAACGCTTTTCCAAGGCAGTAACGTGTCTTTCTGAAAGACCACGCCGCGATCTGCGCCGGGTCTTTCTATTCTTTGTCCATCCAGTGTGATTGCACCTGCCGAAATCGGCAAAAAGCCCGCAATGGCATTGAGCAGGGTGGATTTGCCGCAGCCGGAGGCACCGAGCGCCACAACGATTTCGCCCGTGTGAATTTCGAGATTGACGTGATCAAGCGCCTTCACTGTGCCGCCCCCGCGCGCGGCAAAATAAACCGAAGCATTCTGGATTTTAAGCATGACATTCACTTTCATAGCCTAAGGCCGTTCAGCGGGAGGACTGAACGGCCTCTTGGGCGTTCGGATACTCCGAACCTGCCGTCAGTTTGCGGCGTGGGTGGTCACGCCAAGAAATTCAGGCGTGACAAACTGCGCATAGCTTGGCAGCACAGCCGTGATCTTTTTTTGCGCCTTGAGGAATTCGGCCGTGGCTTTCAGAATTTGTGCCGCGCCTGATTTTTCGCCGCCGCCCAGCCATGCCGGCGAGGCCTGAGCCTCAAGGGGCAGCAGCGACAGGTTCAGAATGCCGGACGCCTGATCCTGCGGCGTTCCGCCCAGAAGCCTGGCAAGCGTTTTGGCATTGTCCGACTCCGGTCCCCATGCCTTTTTATCCTGCTGGAACGAGGTCGAATATGTGTCGATCACGCTTGCGAAGGTCGTCAGGAATTTCGGATTTTCCTTGGCGAAGGCGGCTGTCGCCACCCAGGCCGAGAAGGTTGGCGCGCCGCGGTCGGCCACCTGTTTCGAGGTGAGCAAAACCTTGCCGTTTTTCTTGAGTTCGGTCAGGGCAGGGTCCCAGACAAAGGCCGCGTCAATATCGCCGCGGTTCCAGCCCGCAACGATTTCCGGTTGCGGAATGGCAAAAACCTGTGTGTCGCTCTCAGCAATGTTTTCCTGCTTCAGCACGGAAAGTAATTGATAATGGTCGGTGGAAACAGGTGCGGCGGCGAGCTTCTTGCCCTTAAGATCGGCAGGCTTTTCAATGCCGGCCCCATTGCGCACGACAAGCGCCTCATCTGTGCCAGAGATCGAGGCAAGATAGAAGGCTTTGACGTCCAATCCGCGGCTTGTGGCGGCCGCAAACGGGCTGGAGCCGACATAACCGATCTGCACATCGCCGGAAGCAATGGCGGCGAAGATTTCGGCGCCGGAATTGAACTTGCGGAAGTCAATGTCAAAGCCGGTTGCCTTGGCAAATTCGCCGTTGGCAATGGCAACAGATGAGGGCAGGGCATCAGTCTGATAGCCAATGACGACCTTTTTGGACTCGGCAAAGCTGACCGTACCGGATACAAACAGGGTGGTGACAAGTGCACCGAGGGAAAGAATGGAACGACGAGAAAATGACATTTTTTGTCCTTTGGATGTAAAAATCCGTTCACCGGAGCGGTGTTGGATGAGAATTTAAATGAAAGTGCCAGCATAGGCGCTGGCAGGCTTAAGAGGTTGGATTCAACAATATCTGGTCATGTGTAGCCCTTTCTTATGGGACTCCACGAATTCTCATCGTGGCGCTTTAGCGATTGATGACGCGGTGCAAGCTGCTCCCTCAAATGCCGCGATCCATTTTCTTCCGATGTGAAGTCTCAGATTGACATTATCAGTTGATTAAATTGATAGATTTATATTCCGGCATGGCTGCTGAAATGTCAAATAGAATGTTCTTTTTAAAGAACGAGCGATAAGAGAATTATTTTATCCGATTTTGCGAGATGAGAGAAAATTCTCGCTATTTTCAATTTTTGAGCGAGTTTAAATGAATTTCCTTTGAAATTTTTGATATTTTATGCGGAATATTCCGAATTTTGCGGCATTTTTCTTAATTCTCGCTGGTTTGGAGGATTTTATTCCATCGTCGGTCGTTTCTTTAAACGATCTTTTGGCTTGACCTATAATTCTATAAATTTTATAGTCTGTTCATGGCGAATATGTCCGCCAGTTTTTCAACTGAGTCCCGGGAGGGTGATATGAATCAGGTTCGCACAGCCCGGGCGCTTCTGTTCTGGCGCAGATGCTGCTTTTCAGAGCGCTGTCGGGCGGCGGTCCGAATGTGACGCTGTAAGGCGTCTTTCATCACCCCTTTGAAACTCCACAGGAGCACCGGCCATGCCGGTGAATGACCACGCATGTTCAGCGCTTATGTGATCGAAATTAACGACGAAGCTGCCGGAATCATCGCCCGGGACAATGACCAGTCCGGCAAATTCTTTTTCTATGCTTCGTCACGACTGTTTTACCCGCTTGAGGGGCGGGAATTCGGGTCGGTTCAGGCGGCTTACCGCGCCGTTAAGCGCGTGTTTCGCGCCCGTTCCCTTTCGTCGGCCATCTGAAGGAGCCACCATGTTTCGTCGTCACGTTTTGAAACTTATTTTTCTCGGTGCAACGGTCTTGTCCGGGACCGCTTACGCTTTTGATACACCTAGGGAATTTCGAATCGGCTATCAGAAAAACGGGCCCTTGCTCATTGCCCGTCAGCAGAAGCTGATTGAAAAGCGGCTGGAGCCACTCGGCATCACCGTGAAATGGGTGGAATTTTCTTTCGGTCCGCCGCTGCTTGAAGCCTTGAATTCCGGCAATATCGATTACGGCACCACGGGCGATGCGCCGCCCATTTTTGCGCAGGCTGCAAGAGCCAACCTGCTTTATGTCGCGGCACTGCCCGCTGCGGGCAGTGGTTCGGCCATTCTGGTGCCGGAAGGCTCGACGTTGCAAAGCCTCGCCGATCTCAAAGGCAAGAGGATCGGCTTTTCCAAAGCCAGCAGTGCTCATGCCCTGACCATAGCCGCTTTGGAAAAGGCCGGGCTTACATATGCTGATATTACGCCGGTGTATCTGGCCCCAGCCGATGGCGCGGCGGCCTTTCAACGCGGTGCCATTGATGCCTGGACGATCTGGGATCCATATTATGCGATTGGCGAACGGCAGAAGGGCGCGCGGGTTCTGGCATCCGCAAAGGATATTGCCGCGCAAAACTCGTTCTTTCTCGCCAATAAGGACTTTACCACCAAATATCCGCAGATTGTCAGCGTCGTGAATGACGAAGTTGCCAAAGCCAGCGACTGGGCCAAAACCCACCGCGATGAAGCGGCCGTGCTGTTTTCGGAGGCGACCGGTGTCGATCTCGATGCACAAAAAAAGACGGTTGAACGTACGGAATTCGTCTTTGCCCCCGTCAGCGACAAGGTGGCGGGTGAGCAGCAGGCTATTGCTGACCGCTTCTTCAAGCTCGGCCTGATCCCGGCCGCCCTCAACATCCGCGATATCGTCTGGAAATGGACGCCAAATTCTTAACATCAAACTCTGGAGTGCATATTATGACAAAACCGTTGAATTTGTTCTGGTTCATTCCCGTCAGTGGGGACGGAACCTATCTCGGCACTGAAAAGGGTCATCGCCCCGCTGATTTTTCCTATCTCAAACAGATTGCACAGGCGGCAGACACATTGGGATATGAAGGGGTTCTCATCCCCACGGGCAAAGGCTGCGATGATCCATGGGCAACAGCGGCAGCACTTGCGCCCCTGACCACACGGCTGAAGTTTCTGGCGGCTCTGCGTCCCGGCGTAGCTTCCCCGACCTATTTTGCCCGTCAGGCGGCTGCGATTGACCGCATTTCCAATGGCCGTTTTATTGTCAATGTTGTGACCGGCGGCAATGCGACGGAACTGGCCGGAGATGGCATTTTTCTGCCTCATGACGAGCGCTATGCCCATACGGCAGAATTCATCCAGATTTACCGTGGTCTTCTCGAAGGTCAAAAGGTCAGCTTCGACGGCAAATATCTCAAGGTCAAAGATGCTGAACTGTATTTCCCGCCGGTGCAAAATCCGCCGCCCATCTGGTTTGGCGGCTCGTCCGATCCTGCGCTTGATGTCGCCGCAGAGCATGTTGACACATATCTGACATGGGCTGAGCCTCTGGAACAGGTGAAAGAAAAGCTGGAGGCCGTTCGTGCGCGTGCGGCAAAATTTGGCCGCACGCTCAATTATGGCCTCCGCCTGCATTTAATTGTCCGTGAAACCAATGATGAAGCCTGGGCTGCGGCCAATAAATTGATCAGCCATCTCTCTGACGATGTGATTGCTGCTGCCCAGAAGAAATTTGCCGAAGAGTCGGACTCGATCGGCCAGAAGCGGATGAGTGCGCTGCATAGCGGCGGGCAACGGGACAAATTGGAAATTGCGCCCAATCTCTGGGCCGGTGTCGGCCTTGTGCGCGGCGGCGCGGGCACAGCTTTGGTGGGCGACCCTCAGACGGTGGCAGCGCGTCTGCGTGAATATCAGGCGCTTGGCATCGAAACCATCATTGCCTCCGGTTATCCCCATCTTGAGGAAGCCTATACTGTTGCCGAACTATTGTTCCCGGAACTTGGCATCGGCGCAAAGCCCCGCAATGTTCACAAGGCTGATATTGGCGAATCCGGTATTGGCGTGCGCCTTCAGGCCGTTGCAAGCTGAGGACATGTCATGAGCCTGAGCAGTGTCGAACCGCTTCCAAAATTGCAGAATTCCCCTGCGCGTGCCTATGGCACACCTGCGCGCGGCGGAGCTTCACCGCTTACAACCGTGCGGAAGATGCGCAGCCGGTTGGGCGCATATGTGGAGGCTGCGGGGGTGCCGTGGATTCTGCCGGGCGTCATTCTGATTCTGTGGCAGCTTTCAGCCGCCACAGGCCTGATTTCGTCAAGTTTTTTGCCGGAACCCGTGGCGATTCTCAAGGCAGGCTGGCGACTGGTTTTATCCGGTGAGTTGCTCACCAATCTGCTGGTGAGTGCGCAGCGCGCTTTTGCCGGACTGGTGGTTGGGGGCGGCCTTGGCTTTGCTTTTGGCCTTTCCAATGGTTTGTCACGCTTTTCGGAGCGTTTGACGGATTCCACCATTCAGATGGTGCGCAACATCCCGCTGCTGTCGCTGATTCCGCTGGTGATCTTGTGGTTTGGCATTGATGAAGGGGCTAAGCTCTTTCTTGTCGCGCTGAGTGTTTTCTTTCCTGTTTATGTCAACACCCTGCATGGCATTCAGACTGTTGATGACAAGCTGGTCGAAATGGGCCGCTCCTATGGCATGAAAGGGTGGGATCTGTTCCGGCGGGTGATTTTTCCCGGCGCGCTTCCTTCTGTTTTTGTCGGCCTGCGTTATGCGTTGGGAACGATGTGGGTGACGTTGATTGTCGCCGAAACCATCGCAGCGCAATCGGGCATTGGATATCTGGCTATGCACGCCCGCGAGTTCATGCAGGTGGATGTCGTGGTGCTGTCCATTCTGGTCTATGCGCTGCTGGGGAAGCTGGCTGATTTCGCCGTCAAATTGCTCGAACATGCAACATTGCAATGGCATCCGGCGTTTCAGAGGGGAGTATCATGATCGAATCCCCATGTCTTGTTCCGGCAGCGTCGCTGGTGCATAATTCCCCAGTTTCACCCAAATCTCATGCTGTACCCGATTTTGACGGGCTGTTTCGCACCCCTCCGGCCTTCGGCGCCAAGGTGCGTGCCGCGGGTCTGTCAAAATCCTATGGCCAGCAGAAGGTGCTGGAAGATCTCGATCTTGAGGTTCAGCCGGGAGAATTTCTGGCCGTTGTCGGGCGTTCAGGCTGCGGCAAAAGCACATTGCTGCGTCTGCTCGCCGGGCTGGAGACCCCCGATATCGGTGAGATCAGCTTTGATTTTGCGACGAGTCAAAGCACGCATGTCGCGCGGATCATGTTTCAGGAGCCACGCCTGCTGCCTTGGGCCTCTGTGCAAAAAAATGTAGAAGTCGGGCTTGGCTCGCGCCGTATTTTTCAAGACGCTGAACGGCGTGCAGCTGAGGCGCTCAATTCGGTTGGTCTGGGAAGCCGGGCACATGAATGGCCATCTGTTCTGTCCGGCGGCCAAAAACAACGCGTCGCTCTGGCAAGAGCACTTGTCAGCGAACCACGCTTTCTGGCCCTTGACGAACCTCTTGGCGCATTGGATGCGCTGACCCGGATCGAAATGCAGTCTTTGCTCGAACGCGTCTGGCTTCAGCAGAAATTCACGGCTGTTTTGGTCACGCATGACGTCAATGAAGCCCTGACACTCGCGGATCGCGTGGTTCTGATTGAAGACGGCAGGGTCAAACTTGACCTGAAGGTCGATCTGCCACGCCCACGCCAGCGGAGTGCTGTGGATTTTACGACACTGGAAGATCAGATTTTGCGTGAATTGCTGAAAAGGGATGATACTGCGCCCGATTATACGATTTAGGAGACGATTATGAATGGGATCAGCAGCACTAATTTTATGTCAGAACCTTCAACATCGGCGTTTCGCGGGGCCATGCGGCATCTGGCCGGAGGGGTCAGTGTCATCACGGCGGGGCAGGGCGCACACCGCACCGGTCTGACCGCAACATCTTTTTCTGCGCTGTCTGCCGAGCCGCCGCGTGTGATTGTATGTGTTAATCGCGCCTCGTCGAGTTTTGACGCCATTGCCCGCGATCAACAGTTCGGGGCCAATATTCTTGCCGCGCATCAGAGTGAAATTGCCACGCGCTTTTCGGGGCGCGGCGGCATCAAAGGCGTGGACCGCTATGCCGGCGCTGAATGGCACAGGCTGGAGACAGGCGTGTCTGTTCTTGCCAATGCGCTGGCGACTTTTGATTGCGCTGTTGAAGAAATTATTGAACGTCATTCCCATGCCATTCTGATTGGCCGCGTGCGCGCCATTCATAGTCCGGGGGGTGCATCGGCGCTGCTGTACTGGCGCGGAGAATATGAGCAACTGGGCTGGACAGAGGAGCAGGGCGACAAAGCAGTCGGACTCTAATAAAACATATTGTCTATAGAATATATATTATTATAATGGGCCTATCCGCTTCGCACAGTTCGGGGTTCAGGAAGGCGCATATGGACAATATTGATCGCAAGATACTCACCATTTTGCAGCAGGACGCATCGACGCCGATTTCCGAAATTGCTGATCAGGTGGGCTTATCGCAGACGCCTTGCTGGAAACGTATTCAGAAGCTGGAAGCCAGCGGCATTATCACCAAGCGCGTGGCTCTGGTTGCGCCGGAAAAAATCGGTCTGGGTCTGACGGTTTTTGCGACCGTCGAAAGTCGCGACCATACGGCGGAATGGCTGAAAACTTTTGCAGTTCAAGTGTCAGAAATGCCCGAAGTTGTGCAATTTCACCGCATGGCCGGTGATATTGATTATCTGCTTCAGGTTGTGGTGGCGGATGTCCAAGCCTACGATCAATTTTATCACAAACTGATCACGTTGGGCGGGCTGAAAAATGTCACATCCCGCTTTGCAGTCGAAAAGATCAAAGCCACAACGGCCTATCAGATTCCGGACTGAGCAACAGGGGCTGAATCGAACAAGTAACGTCAGTTGAATTAAAATAATATAAATATAAATCAATAGTTTGGTTTAATTTATTCACAAAATAGATAAGGAAAAACAATTCTTCTATGGCCTGAGCCCTATTTGGTATGCTGATATGAATGTCTCTAAAAATCTCCTCGAGTCTGTTGCCTTGATACGGAAACGGCACCTTCGCTTCGCCATGCGGGGAGAGGGTGGGGTGGGGGGTATTTGATTTATGTCCTTCTCCCCATCCTTCGAGACGGCCTGCGGCCTCCTCAGGATGAAGGGGGAGAAGCTCAGGATGAGGTGGAGAGACAGCCTATGGCCTTCTCTGTATGACGGAGAGAACGAACGCTCACAGTGCATTTCCACCTCAAAACAGCAGGCTCTGATTGACTCAGGTCGATAATATCATATGCAAAACAAACTCACCATGACGCTAGAATATATCAAAAAAATGGCTATTCATTAGCCGATCCTGCGGGGAAATATGGCTGGCATCGCGCTCTGCGGCAGTAAATATCATCGCTATTGGCTCCGGTTTCAATCAAGCCGCTCGATGGCTATAGCTGTGGCCTCGCCGCCGCCAATGCAGAGCGCGGCCATGCCGCGTTTGAGGTTATATCTTTGCAGCGCGGCGAGAAGCGTGACGATGATGCGCGCGCCGGAGGCACCAATCGGGTGGCCCAAGGCGCAGGCGCCGCCATGCACATTCATCTTGTCATGCGGCAAATCCAGATCCCGCATCGCCGCCATGGCGACCACAGCAAAGGCCTCGTTGATTTCGAACAGATCAACATCACGCAAAGCCCAGCCAGTGCGGGCGCTCAAAGTTTTGAGTGCGCCAATAGGTGCGGTGGTAAAAAGGTGCGGGGCCTGCGCATGGGTGGCGTGGCCGGTGATGGTGGCGAGCGGGCGCAGCCCTTGCCTTTCGGCTTCCGAGCGGCGCATGAGGACAAGCGCTGCCGCCCCGTCCGAAATCGAGCTGGAATTGGCGGCTGTGACTGTGCCGCCCTCACGAAAAGCCGGTTTCAGGCGGCCAATTTTATCCGGCTGCGCTTTGGCGGGCTGTTCGTCCTGCGCAATGACGCGCTCTGTTTTGCCGCTCTGAACCGTGACGGGGGTAATTTCAGCATCAAATGCGCCGGTGGTGATGGCCGCAAGAGCGCGCTCAAGCGACGCGCGGGCATAATCATCCTGCGCCTCGCGGGTGAATTGATAGGTCTGCGCGCAGTCCTCGGCGAAGGTGCCCATCAGGCGGCCTTTGTCATAGGCATCCTCCAGTCCGTCGAGAAACATATGGTCCATGATGCGGCCATGGCCAAGGCGATAGCCAGTGCGGGCACGGTCCAGCAGATAAGGCGCATTGCTCATGCTCTCCATGCCACCGGCAACGATGACTCTGGCGCTGCCTGCCACAATCAGATCATGCGCCAGCATGGTGGCCTTCATGCCGGAGCCGCACATTTTATTGATGGTGGTGGCGCCGCTGCTCAGAGGCAGCCCCGCACCAAGAGCAGCCTGCCGCGCGGGGGCCTGGCCCTGGCCAGCGGGCAGAACACAGCCCATCAGCACCTCGTCCACAGCCTCTGGCGACAGGCCGCTGCGGTTCAGCGCTGCACCAATGGCCGTCGCGCCAAGCTGCGGCGCGGTGAGTGAGGAGAAATCGCCCTGAAACCCACCCATTGGTGTGCGGGCCGCGCCCACAATCACAACCGGATCCTGCATGATCATTCTCCTCTGAGGTTAGCGCGGGGCCATGCGCAAGGCGCCGTCCAGCCGGATCGTCTCGCCATTCAGCATGGTATTTTCGCAAATATGTTGCATCAGCGCCGCATATTCGGACGGGCGGCCAAGGCGCGGCGGAAAGGGTACAGTTTGCCCCAGCGAGTCCTGCACCGCTTGTGGCAGGCCAGCCATCATCGGTGTTTCAAAAATGCCCGGCGCGATGGTCATGACGCGAATGCCATAACGCGCCAGCTCCCGCGCAATGGGCAGGGTCATGCCCGCCACTCCGGCCTTGGACGCGGCATAGGCGGCCTGTCCGATCTGCCCGTCAAAGGCGGCAATCGAGGCGGTATTGATGATGATGCCGCGCTCGCCCTCACCATCCGGCGCGTTTTTGGCCATCACCTCTGCGGCCAGGCGGATCATATTGAAGGTGCCGACAAGATTGATGGATATGGTGCGGGCAAAGCTTTCCAGCTGGTGCGGGCCGTCCTTGCCAAGAATTTTTTCGCCCGGCGCAATGCCTGCACAGTTGATGAGGCCATGCAGCGCGCCAAACTGCTCCAGCGTTGCCTGCACAGCCGCCCGCCCGTCATGTTCGCGGGTGACATCTGTGGTGATGAAACGGACATCCGGCCCCAGTTCGGCGGCTATCGCCGTGCCGTTTTGCGCATTTACATCGGCCACGATAGCCTGTCCGCCTTGCGCCACGACCATGCGTGCCGCCGCTGCGCCAAGGCCGGAGCTGCCACCGGTAATGAGAAAGATATGATTTTTAATCTGCATATTTATGCTCTCTTTTGGTGGACAACAGACGACGAGCCTGTTTCAAATGGGGTGCGTCCAGCATTCGGCCATCAAGCTGGACTGTTCCGGTGTGCGGGTTTGCTTCAAACACCGCAACAACACGTCTGGCCAATTCCAGTTCTGACTCGCTGGGCGTGAAGGCCTGATTGATGATGTCGATCTGGCAGGGATGAATGGCCATCATGCCGCTAAAGCCATCGCGCCGCCCGTTTGCGCAATAGGCGCGAAGTCCTGCCTCGTCCTTAAAATTGGGATAGACCGTGTCTATTGCCGCGACGCCCGCCGCCGCAGCAGCGGCCAGACACAGGCCGCGTGCAATTTGATAAAGCGGGGTAAAGGCACCGGTTTCATCGCGGCATGTGACAGCACCAATCGCGGCCGAGAGATCTTCTGCCCCCCATGTGAGGCCCGCAAGCTGCGAACCTGCCTTCGCATAGGTGTCCAGCCGGAAGATTGAAATCGGTGTTTCGGTGGCAATAGGCAAAATCGGGATTGCGGCGCGCGCAAGTCCTTGTTGCTCCTGAATCAGAGAAATATCTTCGCATAACTGTATGAAATCTTGTGCGGAATCGGCCTTTGGCAGCACAATTCCGTCTAGGTGTGCGGGTAGAATGGCCGCTAAATCCTCACTATAGTCCATGCTGGAGCGCGGATTGATCCGCACCCAAAGCTGTGCGGGGCGCGCCGTCGCATGGCGATCAAGACACTCATGTACACAGGCGCGCGCCTGAGCCTTATGGGCAAAAACGACGGAATCTTCCAAGTCAAGAATAAGCGCATCGGCAGTGCAGAGCAGCGCCTTGGCCATTTTGGCCGGGCTGTCACCGGGCACGAAAAGCATCGAGCGAAGTGTCATATCTGCGGCTTTCTTTGAACAAGCGCTGTGCGGCGACATTGACAGACAATTTCCCCATGCTGGTTGAATGCCTGATGCTCAAACACCACCAGTCCGGCGTGCGGGCGGGAGGCGCTGGCGCGCAGTTCAACAACCGAGGTTTCGCAGCGCAGCGTATCGCCAATAAACACCGGTTTGGGCATGATGACCGCGTCATAGCCCAGATTGGCCACCAGCGTGCCGAGCGTTGTATCCGCCACCGACAACCCAACCATCAGGCCGAAGGTGAAGATGCCATTGACAACAATCTGGCCAAATTCAGTTTGTGCCGCATATTCGGCGTCCAGATGCAGGGGTTGCGGATTATGGGTGAGGGTGGAGATCAGCAGATTGTCTGTTTCTGTAACCGTGCGGTGCAGGGCATGGGTGAACCGCGCCCCCAGTTGAAACTCCTCGAAATAGTGACCGGCCATTTATCCGCTCCGCGGTGCGAGGGTTAAAACTATTGTGTTCTCCGCAACCTGATCCCCTAAGGCTGCCATGATCTGCGTCACAACCGCGTCAAAGGGTGCGCTCATCACATGCTCCATCTTCATCGCCTCAACGGTGATGAGCGGCTGGCCTTTGCTCACCGATTGACCAGAGACAATCGCCAGATCGACAATTCGACCGGGCATGGGCGACCGGATTGCCCCATCCCCCTCTGTGATTTCCGACCCTTCAGCGCGGCTATGCGGCAGGCAGAAGGCATAGGCCTCGCCACCTTCAAAGACGATAATATTTTCGCCCTCACGCAGCAAAGATATTTCATTTTGGGTCTTGTCTTCGTGCTTGAGGGCGAGCGCAAATCTCTCACCATTCAGTTCAAGCCACAGGGGCGCAGGTTCGGTTGTGTTGAGGCGTAGCCCCGCGAGCGACCGCTCACCCCAAATATGACCCGTGTTTTGAGCCAGAACGGCTGAAGCAACGGCGGCAAGCATGTGCTCTGAGGGTTCAGGCACAGGTATCAGCGCATCCAGCCGCGCGCCGATAAAGTCCGTATCCATCTCGCCCGCGACAAAATCCGGATTGTTCAGGCAGCGCACCAGAAAACCGGCATTGGTCTGAACCGGCCAGACCTCAACCATGCCGCAGGCCTGCGCCAATTTTGCGGCGGCAATTTCGCGGCTTGGTGCATGTGTGATCAGCTTGGCAATCATCGGGTCATAATAGGGCGTGATTTCGCCGCCCTGTTCAACCGCGCTCTCCACACGGATGCTGTCTGGAAGGCGTAAATGCTGCAATGGACCCATGGAGGGCAGAAAGCCGGTTTGTGTATTTTCTGCATAGAGCCGCGCCTCAAGGGCATGGCCGTTCAGCCGGATCTCGTGCTGGCGCAGCGGCAAAGCCTCGCCGGCGGCGATGCGAAATTGCCATTCCACCAGATCAAGGCCGGTGATGGCTTCAGTCACCGGATGCTCCACCTGCAACCGCGTGTTCATTTCCATGAACCAAATGCGATCCGGCCTCAAGCCGTCGGAGGCGTCGGCGATAAATTCGACAGTGCCCGCCCCCTGATATTTCACAGCTTTCGCGGCGCGGATGGCCGCGCTGCAAATCGCGTCGCGTGTCGCAGCATCCATACCGGGGGCGGGGGCCTCCTCGATGACTTTTTGGTGGCGGCGCTGGAGAGAACAATCGCGTTCAAACATATGCACGACATTGCCAAAGCCATCCGCAAATAATTGCACTTCGATATGGCGCGGGCGGCGGATGTATTTTTCAAGCAGAATGCGGTCATCGCCAAAGCTCGCGGCGGCTTCGCGCTTGCAAGCGGCGAGTGCGCCCGCAAAATCCGCTGCGGCCTCGACCTTGCGCATCCCCTTGCCGCCACCACCGGCCACGGCCTTGATCAACACGGGATAACCGATTGTATCGGCCTCGGTTAAAAGCCGTATTTCGGATTGATCTTCGCCCATATAGCCGGGGGTCACGGCCACGCCTGCCTCGTTCATCAGGCGTTTGGCATTATGTTTCAACCCCATAGCCCGTATCGCGCTTGGGGGCGGGCCAATCCATATCAGCCCGTGCTGAATAATTTTTTCGGCAAATTCGGCATTTTCTGACAGAAAACCATAACCGGGATGAACAGACTGCGCGCCGGTCTGTTGTGCGGCCATCAAAAGTTTGTCGGATACTAAATAGCTTTCACGCGCAGGTGCAGGCCCGATATGCACCGCTTGATCTGCCTCGCGCACATGGGGCGCATTCACATCTGCATCGGAATAAACCGCGATGGTGCGGATATTCAGCCGCCGCGCGGTGCGGATAATGCGGCGGGCAATCTCGCCGCGATTGGCGATGAGGACAGATCTCAGCATCCGCGTCACATTCTGAAAATACCGAACCGGCTGTCCGGTATCGGTGCATTGAATGTTGTTGCGAAAGCCAGACCTAAAATATCGCGGGTCTGTGCCGGATCGATGATGCCATCATCCCAAAGGCGGGCCGTGGCAAAATAGGGGTTGCCTTCCGCCTCATAACGGTCGCGCACCGGCGTTTTAAACGCGTCTTCATCGGCTTGCGACCAGCTTTCACCACGGGACTCCAGCCCGTCACGCCGGATGGTGGCCAGAACGGCGGCGGCCTGTTCCCCGCCCATAACGCTGATGCGGCTATTGGGCCATGTGAAGAGAAAACGCGGCGCAAAGGCACGCCCGCACATGCCATAATTGCCTGCGCCAAAGCTGCCGCCAATGAGCACCGTGATTTTTGGCACTTCGGCGCAAGCCACCGCCATCACCAGTTTGGCGCCGTCCTTGGCTATGCCTCCCGCCTCATATTTGCCACCAACCATAAAGCCGGAAATATTTTGCAGGAATAACAACGGAATTTTCCGTTTGCAGGCCAGCTCGATAAAATGTGCACCTTTCAATGCGCTTTCCGAAAATAACACGCCATTATTGGCGAGAATGGCCACCCGCTGCCCCCAAATTTTGGCAAATCCGCAGATCAGCGTGGTGCCATAGAGTGCTTTAAATTCGTCAAAGCGGGAGCCGTCCACAAGCCGCGCAATGATTTCCCTTACATCATAGGGTGTGCGCAGATCGACCGGGATAATCCCATAAAGCTCTTCGGCAGCATAAATCGGTGGCTCAATCTCGCCGACCAGTCTGTTCTCTGGGCATCCGAGGTTTGAAACCACATGGCGCACAATCTCCAGTGCATGGCTGTCATTGGCGGCGACATGATCGACCACACCGGAGCGCCGTGCATGGGTGTCCGCGCCGCCAAGCTCTTCGGCTGAAATAACCTCGCCCGTTGCCGCTTTGACCAGAGGCGGCCCGCCTAGAAAAATAGTGCCCTGATTGCGCACAATAATGGTCTCGTCGGACATGGCCGGCACATAGGCACCGCCCGCCGTGCAGGAGCCCATGACACAGGCAATCTGCGCAATGCCTTCTGCACTCATCCGCGCCTGATTGTAAAAAATACGGCCAAAATGGTCGCGGTCAGGGAAAACCTCAGCCTGATGTGGCAGGTTGGCGCCGCCGCTATCCACCAGGTAAATACAGGGCAGGCGGTTTTGCGCGGCGATTTCCTGCGCCCGCAGATGCTTTTTCACCGTGAGGGGAAAATATGCGCCGCCCTTGACCGTTGAATCATTGGCGACAATCATCACTTCGCGGCCCGAAACGCGGCCTATACCTGTAATCAATCCTGCGCCGGGGGCTTCATTTTCATATAGGCCGAAGGCCGCCAGCTGTCCGATTTCAAGAAAGGGCGAGCCGGGATCCAGAAGATGCTCGACCCGTTCGCGCGGAAGCAATTTGCCGCGTGCTTTGTGCCGCTCGCGCGCTTCCGATGGGCCGCCCAACGAGGCCTTGGCCACAGCCTGCCGCAGCATTTCAACCCGCTCAAGATTATGAGTCCTGTTATGTGCATATTCGGGCGCGCCTGTGTTGAGAGTGCTTTTGAGCCTGTTCATGTGCCCACCAATTCCCGCCCGATGAGAAAGCGCCGGATTTCATTGGTGCCTGCGCCGATGTCATAGAGCTTGGCGTCACGCAGATAACGCTCAACCGGATAATCTTTGAGATAACCGGCGCCCCCCAGCGCCTGAATGGCCTCCAGCGCGACTTTAACCGCATTTTCACTGGCCAGAAGGATGGCTCCGGCGGCATCAAAACGTGTGGTGCGACCGGCATCGCAGGCCTTGGCCACCGCATAAACATAGGCCCGCGCCGAGTTGAGCGCGACATACATATCTGCAATTTTGCCCTGCATCAGTTGGAATGTGCCAATCGGCTTGCCGAACTGGCGACGTTCCCGCACATAAGGCAACACCACATCAAGACAGGCCTGCATAATGCCCAGCGGCCCGCCCGCCAGCACGGCGCGTTCATAATCCAGCCCGCTCATCAGAATCTGCGCGCCAGCCCCCACGGTCCCGAGGATGTTGTCCTGCGGCACAGCAACATCTTCAAACACCAGCTCACCCGTATCCGAGCCGCGCATTCCCATTTTGTCGAGCTTTTGCGCGCAGGAAAAGCCTTTCATGGATTTTTCGATCAAAAATGCGGTTATGCCCTTGCTGCCACTGTGACTGTCGGTTTTGGCATAAACCACCAGAACATCGGCATTCGGGCCATTGGTGATCCAGAATTTCGTGCCATTGAGCACATAAGTGTCACCCTGTTTTTCGGCGCGCAGTTTCATCGAGATCACATCCGAGCCAGCATTTGCCTCGCTCATGGCCAGCGCGCCAATATGCTCGCCGCTGATGAGTTTGGGCAGGTAGCGCCGCTTTTGCTCCGGCGTGCCCCAGCGGCGGATCTGGTTGATGCAGAGGTTGGAATGCGCACCATAGGACAGGCCGACAGCGGCGCTGGCGCGCGACACCTCTTCCATAGCAATCACATGCTCAAGATAGCCAAGCCCAAGCCCGCCCCAGTCCTCCTCAACGGTTATGCCATGCAGACCCAGTGCACCCATTTGCGGCCAGAGCTGACCCGGAAACACATTGGACCGGTCGATTTCCGCCGCGCGCGGAGCAATATGGGTTGCCGCAAATTTACAGGTTGTTTCACGGATCTGATCCGCGACCTCTCCGAGGCTGAACTCAAAATGAGACATTTTTCCGTTCCGTAAATTTTAAGGCACACGGCTTCAGATTTAAAAATTACAAATATTTTACAGAAACAACAATGCTTAAAAATTCTATTTCACGAATTGAACAATTCATAAATAATCAAAAGCCTACCACCCGCGAATTGGCAAAGTTGTGATGGATTTCATCACGCCCAAGCTCATGGAAGAATGGATTTCCCGCACGGTGGAGAGGGTGGAGAGGCGGGTGAAAATCAGGTCGCGATAGTCGGAAATATCCTTGACCACAATGCGCAGCAGAAAGTCATAGGTGCCCATGGTGAGGTGACATTCTGTCACTTCCGGAAAACGGCCTATTGCGTCGGTAAATTCGGTTAAATTGGCTTTTCCATGTGCAGAAAGGCTGACACTGGCAAAAACAGTGACATTGAAACCGAGCAATTCCGCATTGAGACGGGTGACCTGATCGAGAATATAGCCTGCCTCTTTCAGCCGGCTGAGCCGCCGCCAGCAGGGCGATTGTGACAGGCCGACAAGATCGGCGAGATCAGCCGTGGACAGAGGCGGGTTTTTCTGAACTGTATCCAGAATCCGCAAATCGAGGTCATCAAGATCCATCGGATTGATTTTCCATATTTTTCAAAATTATTAGATTAAACAATATAAAATTAAATTTTATTTTGGCAATAAGGATTATCCGCCGCCGGTAGTTTTATTTAGAATTGAAGCTGTGATGTGAAAGGACAGCTCATGGCTTTACCTGATTTTATGACTGCAATTCCAAGCCGGACACATGAGGCGGTTTACCGGCTTGACCGGCCGGATTTGGGCTTGACCGGCTTTATCGCGCTGCACTCCACCGCTTTGGGGCCAGCTTTTGGCGGAACCCGCGTCTGGACCTATGAACATGAAGATCAGGCCTTGCTGGATGCGCTGCGCCTGTCGGAAGGCATGACCTATAAAAATGCGCTTGCCGAGCTGAATGTGGGTGGCGGCAAGGCCGTTCTCTGGATTAAAGACACATCGACGCCGCGCGCGGCGATTTTTTCGGCCTTTGGTGAGGCTGTGGAAAGCCTCAACGGACGTTATATGACGGCGGAAGATGTCGGCACATCGGTTGAGGATATGCAGATGATCCGCACAATGACGCGCCATGTGGCTGGCCTGCCGCCCGTTGGCGGGCAGGCGGGGGGTGACCCCTCGCCCTGGACGGCGCTCGGTGTGTTTTGCGCTATCGAAGCGGCGCTGACATCGCGCGGCAAGACCATACAGGGGGCCACCATTGCGGTGCAGGGCTGTGGCCATGTCGGTGAAAGCCTTTGTGCTTTGCTCTGTGCTGCCGGTGCTGTTTTGAAAGTGTCGGATATTCGGGCTGAACGCGCGAAAAGCATGGCGCAGGCCTATGGCGCGCAGATTTGCACTCCGGAGACTATTTTATCGACGAGGGCGGATGTGCTGGCACCCTGCTCGCTGGGTGCGGGGCTGAACCCACAGACGATTCCGCATATCAAAGCCAAAATCATTGTCGGTGCGGCCAATAATCAGCTTGCAACAGCACAAGACGGCTTTGATTTGCATAATCGTGGCATTCTTTATGTGCCCGATTATGTGGTCAATGCGGGTGGCATCATCAGCGCCGTTGCCGAAGCGCAGGGTGATAAAGTGCAGTTGGTCGAGGGGCGTGTGCGCGCCATTGGCGGGCGCGTTGCCGATATTTTGGCACGCGCTGAGCGGCTGGGCCGCCCCCCGTTTCAGCTTGCCGATGAAATGGCCAAAGCCATTTTAAACGAAGCCAGTATTGAGAATGTTGCGCATCGGGCCATCGCCTGAATTTAAGTTTCCTCCCGGCCCACTTGCCCTCACTTTTTTAAAAAGTGAGGGTTTTTTATTGGAGCCATTCATTTTTTATAGGTTTTACAATTTCCTCTGTGCGAGCGTTAGGATGAGGGTAAAATCGTTTTTGCGAACGCATGTTCAGTAATCCAGTTTAAACTAGAGTCTGTTGCCTTTAACCAGAAACGTCTCCCTCTCCCTGCGTGCGGGGAGAGGGTGGGGTGAGGGGCATTTTCATGAGACCTCGCCCCTCACCCTGTCCCTCTCCCCATTAAAATGGGGAGAGGGGACGCGCACAAAGAATATCCATATAAAAACAGTATGTTCTCATGGATGGCTTCGCCTCTTCGCAATGTCCGCTCATCCTGCCTAAAAGCCCTTCAAATTTTTAAGCCTTTTAAATATGAATGGCATGGCCCAGCGCTTTAAGTGACGCCTCAAATATGGCCTCGCTTTGGGTGGGGTGGGCATGAATAATGCCGCGCACATCCTCCAGCACCGCGCCCATTTCCAGCAATGTCGCAAATTCTCCCGAAAATTCCGAAATATGCGCACCCACGGCCTGAATGCCGAGAATGCGATGGTCGCTTTTTTGCGCCACCACGCGCACAAATCCATCCCCCGCATCCATGGAAAGCGCGCGGCCATTGGCCTGAAGCGGAAACTGGCCGATCATTATCTCAACGCCAGCGGGCACATCACCCGGCGAGAGGCCGACACTGACAATTTCCGGCTCGGTAAAGCACACCGCCGGAATGGCCACGGGCGCAAACCGGCGGCGTTGCCCCGCGATAATTTCAGCCACCATTTCGCCCTGTGCCGAGGCTTTATGCGCCAGCATCGGCTCGCCCACCAGATCGCCAATCGCCCAGACATTGCGGGTGGATGTGGCGCAGCGTTCATCCACAGCCACGAAAGGGCCGGACATGCGCAGATTCATCTGCTCCAGACCCCAGCCAAATGTGTTGGGCGCGCGGCCAACAGTGACGAGAATTTTGTCAGCGGGCAGAGCTATGGTCTCGCCCTCGCGGGTTTCGATGTTCAGGCAACCCTCATCATGGCCCAAGGCTTTGGCCCCCAGATGCAGAGCAACGTCATGCTGTTCCAGCCAGCGCTGCACCGGTGCCACCAGCTTGTCGTCATAAAGCGGCAAGATCTGGTCTTTGGCCTCAACAATGGTCACCTTTGCGCCCAGCTTGGCAAAGGCGGTGCCCAGTTCGAGGCCGATGTAGCCCGCGCCGACAATGGCCAGATGTTTGGGCACCTCCTGCAGCGCCAGTGCTTCTGTCGAGGAGATCACAGCCCCGCCGAAGGGCAGAAATGGCAGCTCGACCGGCTGCGCGCCGGTGGCCAGAATGACATGTTCTGCCGAGATGGTGAGCGGCCCGCTTGGCGTTGTGACTGTGCAATTTTTCGCGTCCGAAAATTGCGCCCAGCCTTCGATCACCCGCACCTTTGCGCGCTTGAGCAGGCCCGCGACACCGCCGCTCAATCTATCGACAATGCCGTCCTTCCAGCCGATGGTTTGGGCAAAATCGAGAGTTGGCGGTGTCTCTAGTTGAATGCCAAAACGGCTTTCCCGCGCCGTCTCCACCATAGTGGCGAAGTGGCTGGCGGCATGAATCAACGCTTTGGAGGGAATACAGCCACGAATGAGGCAGGTGCCGCCCAGACGGCCCGCCTCAACCAGCACAGTTTCTAATCCAAGTTGCCCCGCGCGAATGGCCGCAACATAGCCGCCGGGCCCGCCGCCAATGACGAGAACCTTGGTTTTAATCGTTTCTGTCATGGTCAATCCATAAATATGATGGCGGGATGCTCGATCAGGCGTTTCAGCTGCTGAATGAAGCGGGCGGCGTCATGGCCATCAACAATGCGATGATCGAAGGACGAGGAGATGTTCATCATTTTGCGGATGGTGATCTGGCCGTTATGCACCACTGGCCGCTCGATGATTTTATTCGGGCCGATGATCGCCACCTCCGGATGATTGATGACCGGTGTGGCCGCAACACCGCCCAAAGCCCCCAGGCTCGACAGGGTGATGGTGGAGCCGCTGAGTTCGTCGCGGGTCGCGGTGCCATTGCGTGCGGCGCTGGTGACACGGGTGAGTTCGCGCGCGCAATCCCAGATATTTAAGGCTTCAGCATGGCGCACAACCGGCACGATCAAGCCATTGGCAGTTTGTGTGGCGATGCCAATATGCACGCCCCCAAAGCTGTGAAGCACACCGTCCTCATCCTCATAACGCGCATTGATATTGGGAAATTCGGGCAAAACCTTCACCAAGGCCCGCATGAAGAAGGGCAGAAGCGTCAGTTTGGGCTGGTGCGCGTGCAGATTTTGGTTCACATCCTGCCGCAGGGCTTCCAGTTCGGTGACATCGCATTCCTCAATATAGGAAAAATGCGGAATGCGGCGCTTGGCCTCCTGCATTTTTTCAGCAATTTTGCGGCGCAGGCCCACGATGCGCGTGTCATGAACAGCGGTGTTTCGGGAAAGGCCTGAAACCGCAGGGGCGTTTTGCCTTTGAACATACGCCTCAAGATCGGCGGGCACAATCCGCCCCGCCGGGCCGGAACCTTGGACATGGCTTAAATCAATGCCCAGCTCATAGGCGCGGTGGCGGGTGAAGGGCGAGGCCAAAGGCGCTGAGGCGGGGCTGGTGGCGGCGGGCTTGACCACCTCAGGCTCTGGTTTTGGCGCGGGTTGAACTTGGGCAACCGGCTCTGCCACAGCGGTGGGCATTTCTCCGGCATTGCCAGCGCCCTCCACCTCAAATTCCACCAGCACGCCGCCCACCGGCATCATGGCACCAATCTCGCCATGCAGCGCCACCACAATGCCATGGACCGGCGAGGTCATTTCAACCGTGGCCTTGTCGGTCATCACGTCGAGAAGGGGTTGATCTTCCTTGACATGATCGCCGATTTTCACCGCGCGGGCGACAATTTCGGCCTCGGCGACGCCCTCGCCAATGTCGGGCAAGCGAAAGAGAAAACGTCCCATATCAGTTCTCCATCACACGCTGCAATGCGGAAATCAGGCGGGCGGGGCCGGGGAAATAGTCCCATTCAAAGGCATGGGGATAGGGCGTGTCCCAGCCGGTGACACGTTCGATCGGGCTTTTGAGATGGTAAAAGCAGCGCTCCTGCACCAGCGCGGAAAGCTCGGCACCAAAGCCGCCAAAGCGTGAAGCCTCATGCAAAATCACGCAGCGGCCGGTTTTTTGCACCGAGGCAACGATGGTCTCAATATCCAGCGGCACAATCGAGCGCAGGTCGATGAGTTCGGCATCAATACCACATTCGGCAATGGCCGATTTTGCCACATGCACCATGGTGCCATAGGCCAGCACAGTTGCGGCTGTGCCGGCGTGCACGATCGCCGCCTTGCCCAGCGGCACCTTATAATAGCCAGCGGGCACCTCGCCTTGTAGCTCGCCCGCCCATGTTTTGGCGGTTTGGTCCTGCCGCCCCTCGAACGGGCCATTATACAGGCGCTTGGGTTCCAGAAAAATCACCGGATCCTCATCCTCGATCGCCGAAATCAGCAGGCCCTTGGCGTCATAGGGGTTGGAGGGAATGATGGTTTTGAGGCCGGTGACATGGGCGAAAATGGCTTCCGGACTCTGGCTATGGGTTTGCCCGCCAAAAATACCGCCGCCATAGGGCGAGCGCACCGTGATCGGGGCTGAAAATTCGCCATTTGAGCGATAGCGCAGCCGCGCGGCCTCCGAGACCAGCTGGTCAATCGCCGGAAAAATATAATCGGCAAATTGAATTTCCACCACAGGGCGCAGGCCATAGGCCCCCATGCCAATGGCGGTGGCGACAATGCCGCCCTCTGAAATCGGCGTGTCAAAACAGCGCTTTAAGCCATATTTTTTCTGCAAGCCGTCGGTGACACGAAAGACGCCGCCAAAATAGCCGACATCCTCGCCAAAAATCAGCGTGTCCGCATCGCGCTCCAGCATCACATCAAGTGCGGAATTCAGCGCCTGAATCATATTCATCTGTGACATGGCTTAAATCCCCAGTTCGCGGCGTTGCTCGATCAGGCGCCAGTCCGGCTCTTTGAACACGCCTTCAAACATTTCCCGCACGCTGGGCTTGGACTGGCCCAATGTGCCGATGGCCTCGCCTTCTTTCATGGCGCTGCGGATGTTGTCCTCCAGCTCCGCGATGAGCGCCTCATGACGCGCTTCGTCCCAGAGGCCTATGGTTATCATATGCGCCTTGAGCCGCTCGATAGGGTCGCCCAAGGGCCAGAGCGCCGCTTCTTCCGAGGGGCGATATTTGCCCGGATCATCACTGGTGGAATGGCCCGCGACGCGATAGGTCACGCATTCAATCAGCGTTGCGCCGCCATTATTATGCGCGCGCTCGGCTGCCCATTGCGTGGCCGCCCAGAGCGCCAGAAAATCATTGCCATCCACACGCAGGCCGGGCAGGCCATAACCAATCGAGCGCGCGGCAAAGGTGGTTGCCTCACCCCCTGCAATGCCCTGAAAGGTTGAAATCGCCCATTGATTGTTGGTGATGCACAGAATAACCGGCGCGCGGTAGACTGAGGCAAATGTCAGCGCCTCATGAAAATTGCCTTCGGCGGTTGAGCCCTCGCCAATATAGGCCAGCGCGATTTTGTCATCGCCTTTATAGGCAGAGGCCATGGCCCAGCCCACCGCATTGCCAAAGCGGCTGCCCAGATTGCCGGAAATCGAATAAAACCCATAGTCGCGCGCAGAATACATCACCGGCAGTTGTTTGCCCCTGAGTGGGTCTTTGGCGTTGGAATAGATCTGATTGACAAGGTTGATCAGCGGATAGCCGCGCGCCATCAGCCAGCTCACCACCCGGTAAGTGGGAAAGCACATGTCCTGCGCACCCAGAACCATCGACTGCGCCGCGCCAATCGCCTCCTCGCCGGTGGATTTCATATAAAAGCTGGATTTGCCCTGCCGCTGGGCCCGAAACATCCGCTCATCAAACAGCCGTGTCAGAACCATGGCTTTCAGCCCTGCAAGCAGCTTGTCCGGCGCAATCTGCGGCGCCCAAGGCCCCACGGCCTGATGGCTGTCGTCCAAAACCCGGATGAGGCCATAGGGCATATCCCGCAGCGCGGGTTCCGGCGTGGCGGGGTCGGGCCGGCGCGTCTCGCCTGCCGCCGGAATGTGCATATGGCTGAAATCGGGCGATTGCCCCGGTCGGGCTGGCGGTTCTGGGATGTGAAGCTGGAGCGCAGAAGGCGTGGACATGGGAAAAAATCCTGTCTGATGTATCCCCATTAATGTGAGAATTCACGCTCAAAATCGCAATATCTATCTTTTCGTGAAACTATGAATTTAGGAATTGGAATTGCGGGATTTTGAATATTCTTGGATCATTCATGCCGGATTAAAAATCAGAACCATTATCGCGGTTCTGTTGCCTATGGCCGCTGCCCGCCGCCGCGCTTGAAGGTTGTGTTTCAGGCGGCATTACTCGCTTTTTTAACGGTCTCGCCAAGCGCAAAGCGAACGGCGGCCTGCACATGAATTGCGGTTGAATCAAAGCCCGGGCATGGCAAATGGTCGGGGTCAAGGCTGAGGCAAATTTCGGTGCAGCCAAGAATGACACTGTCCGCGCCCTGATCCATGCCAGTGCGGATGATATTGAGCAGGGCCTCGCGCGACTCTGTCCGGATGATGCCACGGCATAATTCGTCGAAAATAATGGAATGGACTTTTGTACGTTCATCTTCGCCGGGAACCAGCACGTCCAGATCATGGGTTTTCATCTGGTCATGATAAAATCCATGCTCCATTGTGTAGCGCGTGGCCAGCAGCAGGGGGCGGCGCGCACCAGCCGCCTTCAGGGCCAGCGCGGTTTCGTCGATAATGTCAATCAGCGGAATCTGGCACTGCGCCTCAACCGCTTTGGCCACAAGATGCATCGTGTTGGTGCAGATCAGCACACAATCGGCCCCCGCGCGCTGCAACCGGGCGGCCGCTTCGCCCAATAAGGCACCAGCCTGCGCCCATTGATCGGCCTTTTGCAGCTGAACCACACGCTCAAAATCAAAGGAACGCAGGAGAATTTCCGCTGAATGAAGCCCGCCCTGCTGCTGGCGCATCGCCAGATTGATCTTGCGGTAGTAAACCTCTGTGCTCTCCCAGCTCATCCCACCGATAAGGCCAATCGTTTTCATCGCTTTATGTCCTGAAGTTATTTAAAGAAGTTGATTATCATCGCGTATTGAATTGAAATATATTTGCCTATTTTTGAAAAATTTAGATAATTTCTGGATTATTATTTCAAATTTTGCCAAAATATTTAAAAATTTGAGCTGTAAGGCCAATTTGTAATGAGGATAATTTTGACAGGCTTAAAACTCAACAGTTGATTTGCAATATTGATTTTTGTCTGTTCATTTGTCTTTTTAACGCATAAATGCTGCAAATTGCGGGCTATTTTTCTTGTGCGCCAAAGGGGCAGGAGCGGCAGCGGGAATGAGTGGTTTTTCTGACCGCTTCAGCCTTGTCGGAATGTTTATAAACCCCGCAACTATTATTGACCCGTGAAAACGCTCGAAGGCTGTTATCTTCGCGTTTTTCTGTGATATGCGTTCTGTGTTGGCGTGAACAGGCTTAAGGTGACACATGGACACGGAGTATCGGCGCATCGCACATATTGTGCCGTCCGTCCGGCCTGAAGCACAAAGCGGATCAGACATGCCATCTCAACAGCAGAGTTCCGTCAAGGTTAAGAATGCGGGACGTTTTTTTGCCTTTGTGATGATTTTTGCGCTTGCCGGAGCCGCAGGAGCGCATTTTCTTGCCGATAAATTGCCCCCCCTTTATTCGGCAGTCGCGCTGATTGAGGTAAAAACGGCATTTGCGCCATCCCTGTCACCGGGTGCGGAAGGTGATCGTGCTCAAATGCTCATCGCCCATATTGTTGCGGATGCCCATTCAGATTCCGTGCTGCAAAAACAGGCTGAATATAAGGGAGCGGGGTTTGAATTTGAATTGGCGCAGGCGCTGGGGCAGGGGCTTCAGGTGCAGCCGAATGACGCCGCTTTGGGCGTTGCGGTTGTGGCCACCCTCACCGAGCCAGAAAAAGCCATTCGTCTGGCCAATGAGGTCGCCGCACTATTGATCGAGCGGCAGGCGCAGCGGCGTGCCGCCCTATGGGCTGAAGCCGAAACAAGAGCCAGCCGCGCAGTGACGGATTTGCAACAAGCCGCCGCGCTTTCAGCACGCGCGGCTTCGGATTATCGTGCATCGCACCGTGCTGAACCCAAGACCACCGATAGTACGCCCGATGCTGCACAAAACAGGGCGCTTTTGCGCAGCAGGCTGGAGGCAGCACAGGCCCGTTATGCTGCGCTGAAACATGCCACGCCAGACGATCCTTATGTCACCGGAGATATCACCTCCGGTGTGCTGACCTATCTGCGCGCGCAATATGCCGAGCAAAAGCAACAACTCTCAAAATTATCGGTTGTTTATGGTCCGCAGCATCCCAATTTGCAGCATGTTCAGCAAAATCTGCATGTTTTAAGCCAGCAGATAACCGCCGAGCTGGTACGTTTGGCCTCTGCCGCGCAGGCTGAAGTTCAGGATGTGCAACAGCAGCTTCGCGCTCAGGGAGACGCCGCGCCCCCTCATGACACCGGCGACAGCGTTCCGCCGGAGGTGCGTGCCGAGATGGAGCGTCTCGACGCGCAGGCGGCTCTGGATAAAAACCTTTATGAACATGCCCGCGAAACGCAGGCCATTCTCAAGCAGGACAGTGAAATGCAAAGCCCCGTGGTGGCACTGGGCGAGGCTGCGCATAATCCCGTTCCGGTCCACAGGTTGGCTTTAGTGCATATAGTGTCATTGGGTGCGGCTTTGGGGGCGCTTATCGGCGCAATTTTCTCAGGGGCCTTCAAAACATCGGCCTCCGGCCCGCTGAAGCCGTCGCTCGGCGCAACGCAACATAACCCTACGGCACAAGCTGTGGCGGAGGATGTTTCAATGGGGCCAGATTATGCGGTTGGTCTGTTGCCGCCGCCCTTGCCAGCGCCCCCGCGTTCAAATGCGGCTGTGCTGTCTGTTGTGGATATGCGTGTGCCGCTTCAGCCATTTGTGCTTAAGCTGCGCAGTTTAAAAGAGGCCAAGGGGTCGTGCTGTGTGGCAGTTATGGCTTTGCCGGGGGCAAAGGGCAGAACCAGTGTTGCGGTGGCTTTGGCGCATCTGGCAGCGCAAAAGGGCATGTCCGTGCTGATGATCTCCGATCACGGCCAGACACAGGACATAGAGCCTGGGCTTCTTGATATTGTTTCCAGAAAAACCAATCCGCGCGAGCTGACGCATTATGATCCTTTGTCGGATTTTATGCTCATGCGGTCGGGTTGTGCGGTGCCGGAGGATATTTGGGAACTGGCACGGCACCGGAATTTTACCGCAGTCATGCAGGCCATCACGGATTCATGGGATGTGGTGATTGTTGAATTGCCATTGATGCCGGTGCAAAATTCACCTCACACCCCGCTTTTGCCGCTGGATCTGTTGATTCTGACAGCACATCCCGCGGTGCAAACGGCTCAGGAAATGGACAATGCACGCCAGCGCTATGCAGAACGATGTGCGGTGCCAGTTGTTGTTGTGGCCAATGCCTATGGTTGAGAGAAGGCCATGCGGGCCAAAGGCTGCATAATGGCCGTTCTTTTTCACAAATATTCACGTTGAAGGCCAAGCCTTCTCAGCGCTGAAGGCCGAGAGGCACTTTCAATTATGCTTATAGCGTAAGCGTCATGCCTATGGCGCTTGACCGTTATTTCTGCAGCACAACCACGGTGGCTCCGACCGGCACACGATTGTAAAGGTCGATAATATCGTGGTTGAACAAGCGGATACAACCGCTTGATACGGCTGTGCCGATGGTTTCCGGCTCGGTTGTGCCATGCAGACGGAAATGGGTGTCGGCACCGTCTCGGTAAAGATAGAGTGCTCTTGGCCCAAGCGGATTGTCAATGCCGCCGGGCATACCGCCCGCATAGGCGCTGTATTTCGGAATACGTTCAATCATGCTGGCGGTAGGTGTCCAGCCGGGCCATTCGGCCTTACGTCCGATGACGGCGGTGCCGCTGAAATTCAGCGCCTCTGTGCGTCCCACGCCCACGGCATAGCGCAAGGCCTTGCCGTCCGGCTGCACAAGAAAGAGCCTGCGCTCAGGAATATTGACCACGATGGTGCCGGGCCGGTATTTTGATGGGAAATCAACTTCTTGCCGGAAAAGCGACGGGTCCAGCGTGCTGACATCCAGCCCCTCGATCGGATATTTTTCGTCGGGCAGGGGGCCATATATCGACTCCGGACTGGCTGCAGAAAAACCCATCGGCGGCATACCGGGATTTTCGATATTCGGCGCGGCGCAGCCTGCACTCATCAGCAGCAGCCCCCCCAGTATCGCGCGTCGTGAAAATGAATTTTGAGAAGGAATATCAATGGTTTGAAATGAGCGAGGCAGCAAGTGAACACCTTTCAGGCAGGAATCGAATCAAATGAAATTCATTAATTCTATATCCTGTTTTTTTATAACTTTTGCATCAAAAACACCAAAATCAAAGATTGCGCAAGTTGAATTCACCTTCATGAAACCCATGAACACGCATGTAACAGGCGGGGCTTCACTTTATAAAAGCCATTCATTTGGGAGATTACAATATGCGCCTCCTCATGCAGGTCTGCTCTGTATATGTTTTATGAATGATATAGAATTCTTCCTATATTTGGCTTGTTACATGACCGGAGCACGCTCCTTGGTTTAAATGGTGGTCAGTATTATTCTTGTCGCAGCATGAGAATGCCACCTGACTGACCATATAAAGATCAGGGCGAGAAAAATTCAAATAATTGTCTGGAATTTTTTTAAAGTCATTGAAAAGACTGGTGCCGATTGCGGGACTCGAACTCGCGACCTACTGATTACAAATCAGTTGCTCTACCAACTGAGCTAAATCGGCTGACTATGGTGTGCAGTGGCTACCAGCCTGTGAGAGATTTCGCAAGCCTTTTTGCAGAAATTTCTGTCATTTTATTGTCCGCGCTTGGCGCGGCTGGCAAAACGAACAGCTTCCTCTGCAGCACGAAACAGGGCCTTGGCCTTGTTGACACATTCCTGCGCCTCATTTTCCGGCACACTGTCATAGACAAGGCCGGCCCCGGCCTGCACATGCATGACGCCTTCCTTAACCACCGAGGTGCGCAGGACAATGCAGGTGTCCATATCGCCATTGGCACCGAAATAGCCGATGCACCCGGCATAAATGCCGCGTTTGTCCTTCTCCAGCTCGTCGATAATCTGCATGGCGCGCACTTTGGGGGCGCCGGAGACGGTGCCCGCCGGAAAGCCCGCGCTCAGCGCCGCAACATTGTCGTGGCGCGGGTCGAGCCTGCCCTCAACATTCGAGACAATATGCATCACATGGCTGTAATGTTCGATAAAGAAACTGTCCGTGACGTGAACTGTGCCAATTTTTGACACTCGGCCCACATCATTGCGGCCCAGATCCAGCAGCATGAGGTGCTCGGCCCGCTCTTTTTCATCCGCCAGAAGGTCGGCAGCCAGCGCCGCATCCTCCGCCGGATTGGCCCCGCGCGGACGGGTGCCGGCAATCGGCCGGATGGTGACCGTGTCCGCGCGCACGCGCACCAGAATCTCTGGCGAGGAGACAACAACCTGAAACCCGGCAAAATCAAGATAACACAGGAAAGGCGAGGGGTTCACGCGCCGCAGCGCCCGATAGAGCGAGAAGGCGGGCAGCGTGAAGGGTGCCGAGAACCGCTGGGACAACACAACCTGAAAAATATCACCCGCGCGGATATAGTCCTTCGCCTTGGCAACCATCGCATGAAACTCTGCTGCGCTGGTGTTGGACACCGGCGGCTGGGCTATGAGCAGAGGATCAATGCTGGGGGCTGTATGAGCCAGCGGGCCCTCCAGTGTGGCGACAATGGCGTTGAGCCGCTCCTGCGCCTGCTCATAAGCCACAGCCGCATTATGCGTGGGCCTGGGGCGCACCGGCGTCACAATGGTGATCTCGTCTTTCACCGAATCAAAAATCACCATCAGGGTCGGGCGGATCATGATGGCATCGGGCACGCCGATCGGGTCTGGCTTGGCGGGGGCCAGACGTTCCATCTGCCGCACCATGTCATAGCCCAGATAGCCAAAAACACCCGCGGCCATAGGCGGCAGGGTGTCGGGCATATCAATGGCGGATTCGGCCAGCAGCGCGCGCAAGGCGTCAAGCGGCGCGCCTTGACAGGGCACAAATTGCTCAGGCTCAAGCAGGGCCTGACGGTTGATTTCCGACGTGCTGCCGGTACAACGCCAGATGATGTCCGGATCGAGCCCGATCATTGAATAACGGCCACGGATAGCGCCGCCCTCAACCGACTCCAACAGGAATATATTGCCTTTTCGGCCCTGCGAGAGTTTCAGAAAGGCTGAAACCGGCGTTTCGAGATCGGCAATCAGGCGCGTGGTGACCACCTGCGGGGTGCCTGCTGAATAGAGAGCTGCAAAAGCCGTGAAATGAGGATCGTTGACCGGCATGGGTGCCTCAATTCTGACCGGTGGCCTGACGGAACACCTGTTCATTGACCTTCACGCCAATATCAGCCTGAATTTTGGCCAGATATTGATTGAGCATATCTTCCGCAAGACCGGCATTGAGCCGTTCTGCAACCTGTTTCATAGCGTCGCTGGACTTGTCCAGCGGCGGCACCGTGCTGTTGAGAACCTTGAAAATCGCACGGTCGCCATTGTCCAGAGCCACTGATCCGGCCCCATCGGCGGGTTGATTGAAGACCTGCGCCACAAAGCCGGAGGACAGTTCCGATTTGCCACTGCGCTGAACCCCTTTGGCGGTTTTGATGGTCAGATTGCCCAAGGCCACCGCAATATCATTGAGGCTGGTGCCTGAATTGATTTTTGACACGGAATCTGTCGCCAGAGCGGACAATTTTTTGGTGATCTCCTCGGCTTTCCAGGCGGCAATCACCTTATCTTTGACCTCATCCAATGTTCGGTCTCTGGCCGGATCAATCTTCTGGATTTCAAACCAGACATAGCCGCCGTCACGGGTGAGGATCGTGTCATTATCAACACCAATATCGGACGCATAAATGGCTTTGATCACGGCCAGAGGTTCAATCGGGTCAAGGGCTGGCTTGCCCTCCTTATCCAGACCGGTGGAATCGACCGCTTCAATGACCTTGGCGTCGAGACCGGCAGCCTTTGCGGCATCTATCAAAATCTTGCCCGCGGCGCGCTGATCCTCGATTTTATCATGCAGGGTCTGAATGTCGGTCTTGGCGCGCTGCTGTGCAATTTCCTTGCGCAGGTCTGCACTCACCGCATCGAGGCTTTTGACCATTTCGGGGTGGATTGCCGCTGCATGAATCAGCGCAAAGCCGAAAGGTGTTTTAATCGGGTCGCTGACCGCGTCAGCCGCCAGCGCAAAGCCAGCTTCAGCCACGGCCTTGTCAAACAGTTCGGACTTGGCCTTTGTGCCCAGTTCAATATCGGTGGCCTTCAGTTTGCGCTCATCCGCAAGGGCGGCAAAACTCATGCCTGACTTGATTTTGGCCAGTGCGGCTGTTGCATCCTCCGCATTGGGAAAGGTGATCTGCTGTAAATCGCGGGTTTCGGCCTGTGTATAACGCGCCGCCTTCACCTTTTCATAGAGCGCTGCAACATCCTCGGCGCTGACCTGATCGGGTTTGGCGGCTGTGGCCGGTGTGAGGGCCAGAGTGACAACCTTGCGATATTCAGGCGCACGGAAATCAGCCTTGCGCGCGGCGAAGAAGTCCTCAAGAACCGATGGTTCCGGCAGGGCTATATCCCCGGCATTGGCCGCTGTCAGGGTGATGTAGTCCACATCGCGTTTTTCGGCTGCATATTGATTGAACATATCCAGCAGCACATCGGGCGCTTTGATGGTGCCGGCAATGGCCTCGGTCAATTCATGGCGCAGGGAATTGCGCTTTTGCTCCGCAACATAGGCGGCTTCCGAATAGCCGGAATTGCGCAGCGTGGCTTCAAATTTCACCTTATCAAATTCACCGCTGGCTGATTTGAAATCCGGATCGCTGACCAATATTTGCGCCACAGCTTCGTCCGACATGCCCAGAGACAGGGCATTGACCTTCTGGTTGATGGCTTCGTCGGTGATCAGATTGCTCAGTGCCATGCGGTCAAGACCGGCACGATGGGCCTCGTCTGTGCTGATCACGCGGCGGGCCTGCTGCTGTGCCAGCTGCAACTCACGCTGATAGGCGGTGCGATAGGCCTTGAGGGTGATTTCGGTATGACCAACCTGAGCCAGATTGCCCTGTCCGAAGCCGCGGAAAAAATCTGCAATGCCCCAGATTCCAAAACTCATAATGATAAAACCCATGACAATGGCCAGCACAATGCGGCCAATCAGATGGTTGGTCAGGGTACGCATGGAATCGAGCATCATATATTCCCAAAAAATGAAATCAGTTTGGCTGGCGGCGCACTATAGGGATGCAACTCCAGCTACGCAACGCCAAGAGCGTATGTCAACCGCCATATCTTGCAAAAACCTAAGCAATTTCTTTGCTCATCGGCGCTGTTTCTGCTAGGCGAGGGCAATTCAGCTTCAGGAGAATGATCATGATCCGTCCACTCGTTGCCGGAAATTGGAAAATGAACGGACTGACGGCCAGTCTCGAACAACTCGGCCTGATCGCCTCCGGCCTTGATAAAGCACTGGCGGCAAAAGTGGATATTCTCGTTTGTCCGCCGTTTACGCTGGTCAAATCCGCAGCTGAAGCCCTTGCTCATACGCCTGTTCAGGTTGGCGCGCAGGATTGCCATGCCAAGGCCGCTGGCGCGCATACGGGCGATATATCGGCTGAAATGCTCAAGGATTGCGGGGCGCGTGCCGTGATTGTCGGTCATTCCGAGCGCCGCACCGACCATAAGGAAAGCAATGCCATGGTGAAGGCCAAGGCGGACGCCGTTCTGCTGACCGGTCTGCAGGCCATCATCTGTGTGGGGGAGACCAAAGCCGAGCGTGAGGCCGGACAGACTCTGGCGGTGATCGGCGCGCAGCTGGAGGGTTCTGTGCCGCAGGGCGATGCCTCCCGCATTATTATAGCCTATGAGCCGGTCTGGGCCATTGGCACAGGTCTGGTGCCGACGCTGGAGGATGTGGCCGAAGTTCATGCCTTTATCCGCACATGGCTGACCGGTCATTTTGGTGCGGCTGGCGGCAAGGTGCGCATTCTTTATGGTGGCTCAGTCAAGCCGTCCAACGCGGCGGAGTTGATGCATGTGGCCAATGTCAATGGTGCATTGGTGGGCGGCGCAAGTCTGGTGGCCTCGGACTTTCTGGGAATCGCCTCGGCTTATCGCTAAAGGTCTAGCCAATCCGCGTTCTATCCTGTAAGAGCGCTTTTCAATGTTAAATTATGGCTCAGGCTTAGGCTCTGGGCAGTTGTCGGACATAAAAATGCTCTCAGTTCTCATTGTCGTGCATCTCCTGATTGTTATTGCGCTGGTAGGTGTTGTTTTGCTGCAACGCTCAGAAGGCGGCGCGCTTGGGTCCAGCGGTGGCGGTGGCTTCATGACAGGGCGGGCGCAGGCCAATGCCCTGACAAAGGCCACGGCGATTCTGGCAACGCTGTTTTTTATCACCTCCATCAGCCTGACCGTGCTGGCCGGTCTTTCGCATTCGGGCAAGTCGATCATTGATAAAATTCCGGCTGCGACCAACACCCCCGCCAAGACCGATGCGCCCAAGGACGGCACTTTTGACCTTGGCAAATCGCTGAAGGATCAGGAATCCAAGACTCCGGCCGCACCTGCGGCGCCAGAAGCGCCCAAATCCAACTAAACCGGATGATCCGCAGATTTTAATCCCCAGCCGGGCCAGACTCGGCTGTGGATTTGTTGCGAATATTTCCCCGAATCGAAAAAATCAGGATAGAAGTATAATCCCATGGCGCGATACATTTTCATAACAGGCGGCGTGGTGTCTTCACTTGGCAAGGGGCTTGCGTCGGCGGCTCTGGGTGCTTTGTTGCAGGCGCGTGGTTACACGGTGCGCTTGCGCAAGCTGGATCCTTATCTCAATGTCGATCCGGGCACGATGAGCCCCTATCAGCATGGCGAGGTTTTTGTCACGGATGACGGTGCGGAAACCGACCTCGACCTTGGCCATTATGAGCGCTTCACGGGCCGCCCGGCGACCAAGCAGGACAATATCACCACAGGCCGGATTTATCAGGACATCATCACCAAGGAACGGCGCGGCGACTATCTGGGCGCCACGGTTCAGGTAATTCCGCATGTCACCAATGAAATCAAGGATTTCGTTCTGGCCGGCAATGACAATGTCGATTTCGTGCTGATCGAAATCGGCGGCACGGTGGGCGACATCGAGGCTTTGCCGTTTTTCGAGGCCATCCGCCAGCTGGGCAATGACCTGCCGCGCGGCCATGCGGTCTATGTGCATCTGACCCTGCTGCCCTTTATCCCGAGTGCGGGCGAACTGAAAACCAAGCCGACCCAGCATTCCGTTAAGGAACTGCGCTCCATTGGCATTCAGCCGGACATTCTGCTGTGCCGCTCTGACCGCGAAATTCCCAAAGACGAGCGCCGCAAGCTGGCGCTGTTCTGCAATGTGCGGGAAAGCGCCGTGATTGAGGCGCGCGACGTCGGCACGATTTATGATGTGCCGCAAGCCTATCATGCGGCAGGGCTGGACCGCGAGGTGCTGGCCGCTTTTGGCATTGAGCCTGCGCCCAAGCCGAATATGTCGCGCTGGAAAGGCGTCTCCACCGCCATTCACAATCCGGAAGGCGAGGTCACCATTGCCATTGTCGGCAAATATACCGGCCTGAAAGACGCTTATAAATCGCTGATCGAGGCGCTGGCGCATGGTGGCATTGCCAATCGTGTCAAGGTTAATCTCGACTGGATCGAGAGTGACCTGTTCGAGGGCAATGATCCGGCCCCTTATCTTGAGCATGTGCATGGAATTCTGGTGCCCGGTGGCTTTGGCCAGCGCGGCGCGGAAGGCAAAATTCAGGCCGCCCGCTTCGCGCGCGAGCGCAAAGTGCCGTATTTTGGCATTTGCTTCGGGATGCAGATGGCAGTGATTGAGGCGGTGCGCTCACTCAGCGGCATACAGGCGGCCAATTCAACCGAATTCGGCCCCTGCACTGAGCCGGTGGTGGGCCTGATGACCGAATGGCTGAACGGCAACCAGCTTGAACAGCGCAAGGCCGACGGCAATCTGGGCGGCACCATGCGTCTGGGCGCTTTCAAGGCCAAACTGGCGGAACAGTCCAAAATTGCCGAAATTTATGGCTCAACCGATATATCCGAGCGCCACCGCCATCGGTATGAGGTCAATATGGCCTATCGTGCTGATCTGGAAACGCGGGGCATGACATTCGCGGGCCTGTCGCCCGATGGCCTGCTGCCGGAAACCATCGAGATTGTTGATCATCCGTGGTTTATCGGGGTGCAATATCATCCGGAATTGAAGTCGCGTCCGTTTGAGCCGCATCCGCTGTTTGCCTCCTTCATCGGCGCGGCGAAGGTGCAAAGCCGTTTGGTGTGATGCTTGGCTGTGCCTTTCACCTTACCTTAAGGTGAGTGGCAAAAGAGCATCACGCTCCTTCGTCATACGCCAAGCGCGGCGAAGCAATCCAGCAATGGATTGCTTCGTCGGCTGCGCCTCCTCGCAAAGACGCTTCTCCTGATCTTGGGCCCTTTCCCTTGAAGGAAAGGGTGTTTATTCCGTCTAAAGGCAGCAGACTTTAGCTGTTCGCCTTCAGCCGCGCAAAACCCGCATCGAGATCAGCCTGCAAATCCTCGACATCTTCCAGTCCGATCTGAAAGCGCAGCGCCGGACCGCCGGGGTTCCATTGGGTCGCGGTGCGGTAGGTGGCGCAGTCAAAGGGGATGACGAGGCTTTCAAAGCCGCCCCATGAATAGCCCATGCCAAAAAGGTGCAGCCCGTCCAGCATGGCCGCGATGGCTTGCTTCGGGCAGGGCTTGAGAATGACAGAAAACAGGCCGGAGGAGCCGAGAAAATCGCGGCTCCAGATGTCATGGCCGGGGCAATCGGGCAGGGCGGGGTGCAGAACCTTCAGCACTTCTGGCCGGGTCTGGAACCATTTTGCCATGGCCAGCCCCTGACGTTCAGCCTCGCGCAGGCGCAAGTCCATGGTGCGCAACCCCCGCAAGGCCAGAAAGACGTCCTCCGGCCCGGGGCACATGGCAAAAGCGTCGAAAGTTTCGCGTAGGCGCGGCCAATAATGCG
>Ga0007834_1000026_pt1 | contig 75756 bp, 81 predicted proteins | sample CryBogCBE06Nov07_FD_71233 | JGI IMG/M metagenome (GOLD analysis project Ga0007834, IMG submission 71233) | Freshwater microbial communities from Crystal Bog, Wisconsin, USA - CBE06Nov07 | ecosystem: Environmental > Aquatic > Freshwater > Lake | place: Crystal Bog, Wisconsin, USA | collected...
ATGAGCCGCCATCGGTCCACATCACGCTGTCGATGCGGATCACCAGTGTGGCCCCTTTGGGATCGCGCGGGTCAAGGCGATCCGCAAAAATACGGCTGGCCTGCTGCAGAACAGAGGCCTTCACCACATCGGCGTAAGAGCCGACACCGCTGGCCGCATAGGGCGACGTATCCACCACAATGGCTTTGATATGCAGCTGTGAAACATCAACAGGCGCGGGCAGATTGCCGGCGGCAGCCATGACCGACATGAATGCCAGTGCAACAGCGGCCAAAACAGGTGTGTAAAAATGGATTTTCATCAATGACCTCTCATCCCTGAACCTTGTCAGAACAGTCCGATTGCAAGGGCTGATGTAAAAATGGGGATATATGGGCTATAAGTCAATTGCGGCAAATCAAACGCGCAGACATTTCAGCCCGCGCGTCCATTACAAATTGTTCATGCGGCCTATTGAAAGGCCACTTTCAGAATTTCATAAGATTTGCCGCCGCCCGGGGTGATCACTTCAATATGGTCACCAACTTTCTTGCCGATAAGGGCGCGGGCGGTGGGGGATGTGATGGAAACGCGGCCCTGTTTCACATCGGCCTCGGCCTCACCCACAATCTGATATTTCTTCTCGGCTTCGGTATCCTCGTCGATGAGGGTGACGGTGGCGCCAAATTTGACCGTGCTGCCCGAAAGTTTGGACACATCAATCACCTCGGCGCGCGACAACTGGTCTTCCAGCTCGGCAACGCGGCCCTCATTATGGGATTGCGCTTCTTTGGCGGCATGATATTCGGCATTTTCGGAGAGGTCGCCATGGGAGCGCGCCTCGGCAATCGCCTGAATGATGCGCGGACGCTCCTCCTGCTGACGCATTTTCAACTCTGCTTCCAGCGCAGCATAGCCCGCAGCCGTCATCGGAATACGTTCCATCGTTCTTTATCCGTTTTTCATGAAGCACTTGGCTTCAAACAAAAATAAACCAGCGCAGAAGGTTGAGCATTCTGCGCCAGCCACATGAGTTGATCGCATAACCCTGTTATAGGGTCAGGCGAAGTAATCCTGCAAGGCCCGCACCTCAAGGTCGCCGCTTCTGTAAGCCTTGATTCCCTGTGCTGCGGCCACTGCGCCACTTAAAGTGGTATAATATGGCACTTTATGCAAGAGGGCAGCGCGCCGCAAAGACTGTGAATCTGCAAGGGCCTGCGCCCCATCGGTGGTGTTGAACACCAGCTGCACGCCGCCATTCTTGATAGCATCCACAATATGCGGACGCCCTTCCGAGAATTTATTGATTTTCTGCGCCGGAACGCCGGCATTTTGCAGAAATTTCAAGGTGCCGCCGGTGGCAATAATTTTAAAGCCAAGACCGGACAGGCTCTGGATGGTCTCCAGCACGCGGGGTTTGTCAGCATCCTTCACCGAGACAAACACCGTGCCCTGCACCGGCACTGCCGCGCCCGCACCCAGCTGGCTTTTGGCAAAGGCCACCTCGAAGGAGCGGTCAAGGCCGATAACCTCACCGGTTGAGCGCATCTCCGGCCCCAGCACCGTATCCACACCGGGGAAGCGGGCAAAGGGAAACACCGCTTCCTTCACACCGACATGGTTGAGCTGTGCCGCCTTCAGGCCAAAGCTGGCCAGAGTCTCTCCCGCCATGAGGCGCGAGGCGATTTTGGCCACCGGCACGCCGATCACCTTGGCCACGAAGGGCACCGTGCGCGAGGCGCGCGGATTGACCTCCAGCACATAAATTTCGCTGTCCTTGATGGCATATTGCACATTCATCAGGCCGCCGACATTCAGCGCCAGCGCCATTTTGCGGGTCTGGTCTTCGAGTTTGGCCAGCATATCCGCAGAGAGATTGCGCGGCGGCAGCGAGCAGGCGCTGTCGCCCGAATGAATGCCCGCCTCCTCAATATGTTCCATGATACCGGCAATGAACACCTCTTTGCCGTCACACAGCGCATCGACATCCACTTCGGTGGCATCCGAGAGGTAGCGGTCGAACAGCAGCGGGTTTTTGCCCAGCACCGTGTTGATCTGGCCGGTTTTATCATTGGGATAGCGCGCCTTGACCTCTGAGGGCACAAGGCCGGGCAGGGTGCCCAGCAGATAATCGTCAAAGGCGCCTTCATCACGGATGATGGCCATGGCCTGCCCGCCCAGCACATAGGAAGGGCGCACCACCAGTGGCAGGCCGAGGTCGGCGGCAATCAGGCGCGCTTGCTCGACCGAATAGGCAATGCCATTTTTCGGCTGTTTCAGGCCCAGCTTGTCCAGCAGGCGCTTGAAGCGGTCGCGGTCTTCAGCCAGATCAATCATGTCCGGTGAGGTGCCGAGTATAGGAATTCCGGCTTTTTCCAGTGCATTGGCCAGTTTCAGCGGGGTCTGGCCGCCAAACTGCACGATCACGCCCTTGAGCTGGCCGGTGCTCTGCTCAAGGGTGAGAATTTCCAGCACATCCTCAGCGGTGAGCGGTTCAAAATAGAGCCGGTCGGAGGTGTCATAGTCGGTTGAAACGGTTTCAGGGTTGCAGTTGACCATGATGGTTTCATAGCCCGCATCGCGCAGGGCAAAACAGGCATGGCAGCAGCAATAGTCAAATTCGATACCCTGACCAATGCGGTTGGGCCCGCCGCCCAGAATTACGATTTTCTCGCGGGCCGACGGGCGCGCCTCATTGGCCGGCACACCGGCAAAGGGCTTTTCATAGGTTGAATACATATAAGCGGTGGGGGAGGCAAATTCCGCCGCGCAGGTGTCGATACGCTTGTAGACCGGGCGCACATCCAGACTGTGGCGCAGCGCCGTAATTTCGTCTGTTTCCCGTCCGGTCAGCGAGGCGAGCCGCGTATCCGAGAAGCCATTGGCTTTGAGCAGGCGCAGATTTTCGGCGTCTTGCGGCAGGCCATGCGCTTTGACGCGGTTTTCGAGGCTGACGATTTCGCTCAAGCGCTCGATAAACCACGGGTCGATTTTGCAGGCCTCATGAATTTCGCCGATGGTCAGACCCATGCGCAGCGCCTGCCCCACCTGCAACAGCCGGTCGGGGGTGGGTGTGCCCAATGCCGAGAGTATGGCGGCGCGGTCATTGCCCTGCCCCAGACCCTCGATCTCGATTTCATCAAGGCCATTGAGGCCGGTTTCCAGCGAGCGCAGCGCCTTTTGCACACTTTCATTAAAGGTGCGGCCAATGGCCATGGCCTCACCCACCGACTTCATCGCCGTGGTTAGAATAGGCTCGGCGCCAGGGAATTTTTCAAAGGCGAAGCGCGGAATTTTGGTGACGACATAGTCAATGGTTGGCTCGAACGAGGCGGGTGTGGCCCCGCCCGTGATATCATTGGCGATTTCGTCGAGTGTATAGCCCACGGCGAGCTTGGCCGCCACTTTGGCAATGGGAAAGCCGGTGGCCTTCGAGGCCAGCGCCGAGGAGCGCGAGACGCGCGGATTCATCTCAATGACGATCATCTTGCCATTGGCCGGATTGACGGCGAATTGCACATTGGAGCCGCCGGTTTCCACGCCGATCTCGCGCAGCACCGCCAGCGAGGCGTTGCGCATGATCTGATATTCTTTATCGGTGAGGGTGAGGGCAGGGGCAACGGTGATTGAGTCACCGGTATGCACGCCCATCGGGTCGATATTCTCAATCGAACAGACGATGATGCAGTTGTCCGCTTTGTCGCGGACCACTTCCATCTCATATTCTTTCCAGCCCAGCACGCTTTCCTCGATCAGCACCTCGCTGGTGGGCGAGGCGTCGATGCCGCGTTCGACAATTTCAAGATATTCGGCTTTATTATAGGCAATGCCGCCCCCCGTGCCGCCCATGGTAAAGCTGGGGCGGATAATGGCCGGCAGGCCGATGTCATCCAGTACATCCAGCGCCTGCGCCAGGGTCTTGATCTGGTGGGAACGGGGTGTCGAGAGGCCGATTTTGGTCATAGCCTCGCGGAACCGCTCGCGGTCTTCGGCTTTGTCAATGGCATCGGCGCTGGCGCCGATCATCTCGACGTCGAATTTCTCCAGCACGCCCATTTTCTTGAGCGAGAGGGCGCAGTTTAATGCGGTCTGGCCGCCCATGGTGGGCAGAAGCGCAAAGCCGCCGGGCACGGCATAGCGTTCTTTTTCGATGATTTTGGCGACAATGTCCGGCGTGATCGGCTCGACATAGGTGCGGTCGGCCATATTCGGGTCGGTCATGATGGTGGCCGGATTGGAATTGACCAGCACGATACGATACCCCTCGGCCCGCAGCGCCTTGCAGGCCTGTGTGCCGGAATAGTCGAATTCGCAGGCCTGACCAATGATGATAGGGCCGGCACCAATGATAAGAATTGTCGAAATATCTGTACGTTTCGGCATGGTGTGGTCATCCTCTATCTTGATCAGATCAGCGCGCGCAAAAAAGGGCCGCGATTTGTTAAAAAAAGCGCCCCGTTCATGCTGCGGTCTGAACCGTGTTCAGCTCAATCGGCTGAACTGTTAGACCAAAACCGGCACAGTGTGAACCCTTTAGTGAGCCTTGCCGTCATTTTCCTGTTGGCGGCCGGGTTCACCGTGGCAGCAGCACCCAATAGTCGAGGTCGAGAATGACATTCGGGTGATAGTCATCGCCATTTTTATAGGGAAAGTCCGCGCAAAGATGGTCGCGCGTGGCGATGGTGCGCAGGCGCAGCGCCCCCACATCGTCGCGGCCGGGCAGCGGCTGGCTGTCCAGCACCTCAGACCAGGCAAAAACGGTTGCGCCCGCAAAAAGCGGTGCGACATGGCGGCCCGAATTGATGCCCGCCACCTGAAACGCATTGCCCAGCCCGTTGAAACTGATGGAGCGGGCCAGCGAAATCACATGGCCGCCATAAATCAGGCGGCGGCCAAAGCGGCCCTGCCCTTCGACAAACTGGTTGAAATGCACCTTGGCCGTGTTCTGATAAAGGCGCGTGGCCATCTGATGTTCGGCTTCCTCTACTGTAAAGCCGTCGATATGGTCGATTTTTTCGCCCAATTTATAATCGGCCCAGCGGAATCTGGAGCCCGACAGGGCAAGGTCATAATGCTTATGGTCAAACGCCGGACAGGCATCCCCCAAACTCTCGGCGCTTAAAGCGCGCGGCAGGGTCGGCACCTGCTCTTGCGGGGCGGGTGCGTTGACATCGCGTTTGCGCACCATCACCCAGCGCACATAGTCGAGCACCATGGTGCCGCGCTGGTTGAACCCCTGCGAGCGCAGATAAACAACGCCGGTCTGCCGGTTTGAATTTTCTTTCACGCCGATAATTTCCGATACGGCGGTGAGTGTGTCGCCCGGATAGACAGGGCTTAAAAAGCGGCAGGCGGCATAACCGAGGTTGGCCACCGCATTGAGCGAAATATCCGGCACGGTTTTGCCAAAAACAATGTGAAACACCAGAAAATCATCCACCGGACTGCGGGGATAACCGGCGCGCTGGGCAAAAATATCCGAAGACTGAATTGCAAAGCGTGACCCATAAAGCGCGGTGTAAAGGGCGACATCCCCCGTGCTGACCGTGCGCGGCGTGGCATGGCGAAACACTTGCCCGACATGGAAATCCTCAAAAAAATAGCCCATATTGGCTTTCGGGGCAATGGTTTGCGGCATGGGCGTTCCTATCGGCAAAGGTTTATCTCCTGCGCAAGGTCATGCGCTGTGTCTGACCTTGGCCATAAATCAAATCAGATTAAATTTCACTGCAACTTTGGCCGCAAGGCTTAAGTTTGAGCAATATATCGCATAGTCTGTTTATTCGGATCGCTCGTCCGCCAGCGCCTGCAACAGGGGCTCAAGCGCGGCCCGTTCGCCATAAAGGTGAAAAACCTTCATCCGCGAGGTGGCGCCGCTCTCCAGCGTAATGGCGGATTTGGGCAGGTTGAAGGCTGAGGCCAGCAGCTTGACCAGCGCCATATTGGCCTTGCCATCTTCCGGCACGGCCCGCACATAGGCGCGCAGCACCTGCGTGCCGTCGCTCAGGGTTTCTGCCGAGGTGAGGGCATCGCGCGAGGCTTTGGGCGTTAATTTCAGCCGCAGCCGCACACCGCCCGGCACCACCGTCCAGAACATCAGAAGGCGTAGGGGTAAATATAGGTCTGGATTTCACGTTTGATCAGGAAAATCGCCAGCATCACCACGATGGGAGAAATATCCAGCGTGCCCATATTGGGCAAGGCCCGGCGGATCGGGCGCAGCACCGGCTCGGTCAGGCCGTTCAATGCCATCCAGATCGAGCGCACCACATCATTGTGCAGATTGATCACATTGAAGGCCACGAGCCAGGACAAAATCGCCACACCGATGATCACATCCATATAAAGGTCAAGAACCAGCAAAATTACATCAAGAAGAGGGCGCATTCATTCACTCCGGTCAGATTTCACCTTGTTTATCATAATATGCCGAATGTGTCTGCCAGAAGCATGATATTCAGAATGAGTATAATCACCGCGGCGAGCCCGGCCCCTGCCAGTGTTATGCGTCCCAGCCGGAATGCGCCCATCAGACGCGGACTGCGCGCGATGATCAGCAGGCTGACCAACGGCACCGGCAGAACGAGGCTGAGCACCACCTGACTGTTGACCAGAGCCTGTGTTTCATCCATGCCGAGGGCCACAACAAGCACACTGGGCACCATTGTCACCAGCCGGCGCAGCCAGAGCGGAATGGCAAAACCGACAAAATCCTGCATGATCACCTGTCCGGCCATTGTCCCCACCACCGAGCTGGAAAAACCGCTGGAGAGCAGCGCCACCATGAACAGGCTGGCTGCCCCCGCGCCCAGCAGCGGCGTCAGGGTTTTATAGGCGGTGGCAATATCGGCCACATCAGCGGCGGTTTTGTGGAAGGCCTGTGCCGCCATGGTCAGCATGGCCATATTGATCAGACCGGCAATGCTGAGCGCCACAATCACCTCGCGGTTGGAAAAGCGGATCAGTGTCCGGCGGTCCTGCGCATGGCGGGCCGGAATCCGCGTCGCCGTCAGGCTGGAATGGAGATAAAGCACATGCGGCATCACGGTTGCGCCGATAATGCCGACCGCCAATGTGATGCTGTGCGGCCCCTCCAGCCGGGGGACAAGGGCGGAAGTGGCAAATTCGGCCCAATCGGGAGGCGCCAGCAGCACTTCGGCCAGATAGGCAAGGCCGATCAGGCTGACAAAGCCGGTGATCAGAAGTTCAAGCGGGCGAAAGCCTCTGTTTTGCAGCAATAACATGCCATAGGTGGCTATGCCCATCAGCACCAGACACCCCAGCACGGGAATGGACAGCAACAGATGCAGGCCAATGGCCCCGCCGAGAAATTCGGCAAGATCAGTGGCCATCGCCCCGATTTCACCAGCCACCCACATGAAATACACGATCGGTTTGGGAAAAAACTCGCGGCATAACATCGCCAGGCTTTTGTCCGTGACAATGCCGACACGGGCCGAAATGGACTGAAACAGCATGGCCATCACATTGGCCAGCAGAACAACCCAAAGCAGCTTCAGGCCGAAGCTGGCCCCCGCCTCAATATTTGTGGCAAAATTACCGGGGTCCATATAGGCGATCGAAGCCACAACGCTCGGCCCGATAAAGGGCAGCATGGCAAATACGCCGGTATGCGTTCCGTCCAGAACCGCCTGACCACGTTCCACCACCTGATCTGACCAGCTGAGAAGCTGTTGTTTGTTTTGTGGCTTTTTCATTCCACGCGGCCAGTTGGATCATGAGTGGCTTGACACATCAAGAGGGTTTCTTTCCTTCGACGGGCGCTTTGGAAATGCGGATCAGTGTGATTTTATTGCGGTTTTTGCGCAAAACCTGAAAACGGAAGCCATAAAAGGTGAAAATCTGTCCGGCTTCAGGAATGGCGCGGGCGGCATGAATCACCAGCCCCGCGATGGTGGTGGCCTCCTCATCGGGCAGTTCCCAGTCCATCACGCGGTTGAGGTCGCGGATCGGCACCGCGCCATCGACATTGACCGAACCATCCGCCTGCACCCGCACACCCTGCACAGCAAGGTCATGCTCGTCCTTGATGTCGCCGACAATTTCTTCGAGAATATCCTCCAAGGTCACAAGGCCCATCACCTCGCCATATTCATCGACAACAAGGGCGAAATGGGTTTTGCGCTTTAAAAAGGCCTGAAGCTGGTCTTGCAGCGTGGTGGTGTCGGGCACAAACCACGGATCCAGCGCAATATCGGCAATATCGAGCTTTTTCGTTTCGCCTTTGGCGGCATCATAGGCGCGCAGCAGGTTTTTGGCATGAATAACGCCGACAATATTGTCCGGATTGTCGCGCCACAGTGGCAGGCGCGTATAGGGCGAGGCCAGCACCTCGCGCACCAGATCTTCCGGCGAGAGGTGAATGCTGATGGTGCGCATTTTGGTGCGGTGAATCATCACATCCGAAACCTGCAGGTCTTTCAGGTCGAGCAGGCCGCCCACCATATCACGGTCGGAGCGCTCCACACCGCCCTCGCGGTGCAGCAAGTCAACCGCGCCTTTCAGCTCCTCATGGCCGGAGAGAATGGCCGCGCCCTCACCGCTGTGCACGCCAAACAGATGGAGAAAACCTTTGACCAGAGCCTCTACAGCCACAAGCACCGGCCCGAACAGCGCCACAAAAAACGACACCGCCCGGGCCAGCAGCAGGGATACGCGGTCGGGCGCATTAATGGCTATGGTTTTGGGCATGACTTCGGCAAAAATCACCACCAGCAAGGTCATCACAACCGTGGCATAGACCACGCCATGTTCGCCAAACAGCCCCAGAAAGACGCTGGTGGTCAGCGAGGCCGCAGCAATATTGACAAGCTGGTTGCCCAGCAGCATCGCGCCGATAAAGCGGTCGCGCATCAGCATCAGCCTGTTGATGATGGCGGCGTTTTTATCGCCATTCAGCTCCAGGGCGTGCATTCTGGCGCGCGAGGAGGCGGTGATGGCGGTTTCGGCACCGGCAAAAAAGGCCGAAAGCACGAGGCTGGCTATGACAATGCCAATGTCAAACCAGAGGTCAGCCGTCATAGCCGGGCTCCTGCAAGGCCAATTCTTCATTCAGAAAGGCATGAACCTCATCGGCGGGCACATTTTTGGCAATAAAGCTCTGGCCAATGCCCCGCGCCAGAATGAAGGTGAGCGCGCCGCGTTCAACTTTCTTGTCCTGAAACATCGCCTCCAGCAGGGCGTCGGCGGTCAAATCCTGTTGGATCTGCCGGATGCGGGTCGGAAGGCCCACCTGCCGCAGGTGTACCTCCATACGGTGAGCATCCTGCCCCGAACACAGGCCCCTTTTGACCGAAAAGCGGAAGGCGCAGGCCATGCCCACCGCCACACCCTCGCCATGCACCAGCTTCGCGCTGTCATAATGGGTGAGGCGCTCGAAAGCATGGCCGAATGTATGGCCCAGATTGAGCAGGGCGCGGTCGCCGGTCTCGAATTCATCCCGTTCCACCACGGCGGCCTTGGCGGCGCAGGAGCGGGCAATGGCCTCCTGCCGTGCCGCACCACCGGCAAATACATCGCGCCAGTTGGCTTCCAGCCAGTAGAAAAATTCCGGATCGTCAATCAGCCCATATTTGGCGACCTCGGCATAACCGGCCTTAAATTCGCGCAGCGGCAATGTATCGAGACAGGCGGTGTCGGCCAGCACAAGTGCAGGCTGATGAAACGCGCCGATCAGATTTTTGCCAAAGGGCGAATTGATGCCGGTTTTGCCGCCGACCGATGAATCAACCTGCGCCAATAGGGACGTTGGCATTTGCACAAAGGCCATGCCGCGCCGCACGCTGGCCGCAACAAAACCGGCTAGATCGCCCACCACGCCGCCGCCCAGTGCGATGATCAGGTCGCGCCGCTCCAGCTTGGCAGAAATCACCGCATCGCACAGCCGCTCGAATTGCGCATAGGATTTTGAGGCCTCGCCGGGCGGAATGACAATGCTGGTGTGGCGAATGCCAACAGCGTCCAGACTGGCCTGAAGCGCGGGCAGATGCAGCGCCGCAACCTGCGCATCGGTGATGATGGCGCAGTTGGACTTTGGCGCAAGAGCGGCAATGCGTTCCCCCGCTGTCCGGATCAGGGCGCCGCCGATGACAATGTCATAAGCACGGGCGCCGAGGCCGACCTTCAGGGTCACATCCGGCACGCTCTCGTCCCTGCCAGGCGGCTGGGGTGAGGTGAGGCCAAAATCGTGCTCCAGAATGCGCAAAATGTCCTCAATGACAATTTCATGCGGGCCGTCCTTGGACAAAACCGCATGGTCGGCTTCGGCATAAATGGGGTAGCGCTCCTCAATCAGGCGCAGCAAAGTGCCTTCGGGGTCGGATGTTTGCAGCAAAGGCCGGTTGCTCTTTTTGCGCACGCGGCGCATCAGCACGTCAAAATCGGCTTTCAGCCAGACGGAAACGGCCTGCTGCTTGATACGGCTGCGGGTGGCGGCATGAATGAAAGCGCCGCCGCCGGTGGCGATGACGCGCGGGCCGGAGTCCAACAGGCGGGCCACCACTTTGCGCTCGCCCTCGCGGAAATAGGCCTCGCCATGTTTGGCAAAAATTTCCGGTATGGTCATGCGGTGGGCTGATTCGATTTCGGCATCGGCATCGAGAAAATCAAGGCCAAGGCGTGCGGCCAGCCGCTTGCCGACGGAGGTTTTTCCAGCCCCCATCATGCCGACAAGCACCAGAGATTTCGACCCAAGCGCGGAAACAATGGCTTTTGCCCGTGCATCCGGCTCAAATTTATAAAGATCGGTGGCAGCAGCACCCATCACAGAAGGAGAATATGTCATGCCTGATGTTTATCACAACCTTTCGGCAATTTTGAGGGGTTTTGCCATAAAAGCGCAATTTCAATGGTAAATATGCACAGGTGCACATTACGCGGCTGTGACAGGGGGCTGCGGCTGGGCCGCTCTTGCTTTTTTTAACAATCAGCCGCAGATAATGCCTGTTGAGAAGAGGTTGTTTCGTGCCCAGTCTGATCCGCTTTGTTGTGACACTCGCTGTTCTGGCCGCCCTTGGCTATGGTGTGGTGCTGGCGCTGGTCACCTTTGTGACGCCGCAGCAGCATGAGATCACCCAGACCGTGCCTGCCAGCAAGCTGAAATAATGGCTCCCACTCCCGCCCGCCTGCATGCGCAATTTCTCGATATGATTGCGGCAGAGCGCGGTGCCGCCGCCAATACTTTGGCGGCCTATGACCGGGATATGCAGGATTATCTCACCTTTCTGGCGGATGAAGGGCGTGATCTCCTGCATCTCACCACCAAAGATATTCAGGCCTATCTGGCCGATCTTGAGGCGCGCGGCTTCAGGCCCAGTTCGGCGGCGCGGCGTCTGTCCGCGGTGCGGCAGTTTCACCGCTTTCTTTATGCGGAAAATTATCGCGGTGATGACCCTTCCCTTGTGCTGGACGGGCCAAGGCAGGGTCGGCCTCTGCCAAAAATCCTCTCTGTCGATGAGGTGGAGCGGCTGCTCAGCCAAACCCGCGCGGCACCTGAACACCCCCCCTCCTATGCGGCGCGGCTGCGCCAGGCGCGGCTCATCTGTCTGGTGGAGTTGCTCTATGCCACCGGCCTGCGCGTGTCCGAGCTGGTGGCCCTGCCGCGCACCGCAGCGCTGACCCGCGAGAGTTTTTTAACCATCAATGGCAAGGGCGGGCGCGAACGGCTGGTGCCGCTCTCCGAACCCTCGCGCATTGCCATGCGGGACTATCTGGCGGTTCAGGCCGAAAAAACTCTGGATAAATCCAGCAAATGGCTGTTTCCCGCAGATTCGGAGACCGGTCATTTCACCCGTCAGGCCTTTGCGCGGGATTTGAAGGCTGTGGCGGCAAAAGCCGGCATTTCAGCGGCGCGCATCTCGCCGCATGTGCTGCGCCACGCTTTTGCCAGTCATCTGCTGCAAAATGGCGCGGATTTGCGCATTGTGCAGGAATTGCTCGGCCATGCCGATATTTCCACCACGCAAATTTACACTCATGTGCTGGATGAGCGCATGAAAGCCATGGTGCGCGATTTGCACCCGTTGAATAAGAAGGAGATGGGGTGATAGCGAGTTGTGTAATCTATTTTTTGACATTCTTATGGGAAATTATATAGCCCACAAGCCCTGAAGGCTAATATTGCCTTGCCAATCGTATCATGAACCCCTAAATCTTACGCACCTCGTTACTGGAGAAGGCTAAATATGATCTTTAATGATCACAATGATGCGAATTCAATGATCATTAAAAATTTTATTTTAATTTTATCGCCAAAATGATAATCACTGTTTTCAGTCGATAGAGATGACTCATTAAAATAAGTCTTTATAGCGGACTGTGAAATGCCCATTAAAGAACATCCGCCTATGGGAACAATTTTAATTTGTGATTTTGACAGTGACTTTAAACTACCGGAAATGGTCAAAATTCGGCCAGTCGTCGTTCTGAGTCCGAAAATTTCCAATCGTCATGGCCTTTGCACAGTTGTTGCGCTTAGCACGACGCCGCCGGAACCTAAAATGCCCTTCCATGCTGAAATTTCAATTTCACCGCGTATGCCAGCGCCGTGGGACGCAGAAAAAATGTGGATTAAAGGGGATATGATTTACGCCATTGGTTTTCATCGTCTGAATTTTGTCAGAGATGGAAAAGATATACATGGAAAACGAAAATATCGTTTTTCAACCTTAACGGACGATCAAATCAAACTCGTGCGGACACTGGTTCTTCGGTCTATTGGCCTGTCAACCTTGACAAAACACCTTTAATTCCACATATAAATAGTGTTAGCGGCTCTCGATCCGATAGGGCGATCCGCGTCTAAGACCCCACCAGGGGCAACCGTGCATGGGGTGATAACAAACTCAAGCACGGTTTTTTTTGAGGGCGCGCATGAAAATTGCGCGCCTTTTTTTATCGGCTGACAATTTTAAACTGATCCACGATCGAAACTTCGTAAGAGTTGCAGATATATCACAAACTCTGGTAGATCACTTGACTTGCGGCGCTGAACTCGTCAGGTTCCGCCTCCAGAACATGAAGCGAAAGACACCATGCGTTCCTATATCGACTTTGAAAAGCCCGTTGCCGAACTCGAAGCCAAAGTCGAGGAATTGCGGGCAATGTCCGGCAATGGTGTTGCCATAGGCGAGGAGTTGACCCGCTTGCAGGCCAAGGCCAGCCGGGCGCTGGCTGATCTTTATGCGGCTTTGACCCCCTGGCAGAAAACACAGGTGGCGCGCCATCCGCAGCGCCCGCATTTTTCTGATTATGTGCAGGCGCTGATCGAGGATTTCACGCCGCTGGCCGGAGACCGCACCTTTGCTGAGGATGAGGCCATTATCGGCGGCATCGGCCTGTTCCGCGGCGCGTCTGTGATGATCATCGGTCAGGAAAAAGGGTCGGACACCGCATCGCGCTTGCGCCATAATTTCGGCATGGCGCGGCCGGAAGGCTATCGCAAGGCCGTGCGCCTGATGGAAATGGCCGAGCGTTTCCGCCTGCCGGTGATTTCGCTGGTGGATACGGCGGGGGCTTTTCCCGGCATTGACGCTGAAGAGCGCGGGCAGGCTGAGGCCATTGCCCGCTCCACCGACGCCGCTCTGGCCCTGAATGTGCCCAATATTGCCGTTGTCATTGGCGAAGGCGGCTCGGGCGGTGCGGTGGCCATTGCCAGCTGCAACCGCGTGCTGATGCTGGAACACTCCATTTACACCGTGGCTTCGCCGGAGGCCTCGGCCTCCATTCTCTGGCGCGACTCGGGCCGGGCGCAGGATGCGGCCACCAATATGAAAATCACCGCGCAGGATCTGCTGAAATTTGGCATTATTGATGCGATTATCCCTGAACCTGCCGGCGGGGCCCATAGCGATCCTGCCGCCGCCATTGCCGCCACCGGTAAGGCGCTGGGCAAGGCGCTGGATGAGCTGGGCAAAATGCCGCAGTCCAAAATTCGCAGCGCCCGCGCCGATAAATTCATGAAAATGGGTCAGGTGATCTGAATTTTATAAAAAACAGCCATCTGTTAAGACATTTTTGACCATAGAGCCGCAAGAACAGCGATAATCTTGTTCTTGGTTAAGACGTCATTTCCGTTTAAGGTAGACTCTGCCTTCGGGAAGGATCAAGGGGGGAAATCCCTTCTGTAAGGCTTACATTTCTATGAGTAAAAACATGATCCAGTCCAGACTTATCGGTCTTCTTGCCCTTATCGGCGTTGCAGCTTTCGGCCTTGCCGGTTGTGAGGATTCGACGCTCAGCTCAGCTGGCAAGGCCACCCGTCCCATTCCGGCCAGCACACTGGCGCTGATGTCCTCCAAGGGGGTCGATCAAAAATCCCCCATGCTGATCCGCACCTATAAAAAGGAAGCGGAATTCGAGGTCTGGAAGCAAAAGCCGGATGGCACCTATACCTATCTGAAAACCTTCCCCATGTGCCGCTGGTCGGGTCAGCTCGGCCCCAAATTGCGCGAGGGTGACCGGCAGGTGCCGGAAGGGTTCTACACCATCACCCCCGGACAGATGAACCCCAATTCGGCCTATTATCTCTCCTTCAATGTCGGCTATCCCAATGCCTATGATCAGGCCTATGGCCGCACCGGCGGTTCGATCATGGTGCATGGCATCTGCTCCTCGGCGGGCTGCTATTCCATGACGGATGCGCAGATTGCCGAGATTTATGCGCTGGCGCGCGAGGCGTTCAGCGGCGGCCAGCGTGCGATCCAGATGCAGTCCTTCCCCTTCCACATGACGGCGGAAAATCTGGCCAAACACCGGCTTGATCACAATATGCCGTTCTGGCGCAATCTTAAGGAAGGTTCTGACCATTTCGAGGTCAGCAAGCGCGAGCCCTTGGTGGGTGTATGCGGCAAGCGGTATGTCTTTGATGTTCATGCCGCCGATGGCAGCCGTCTGGAGGCCTCAAGTCCTTGCCCTGCGCTGAAAGCGGACGAGGAGATTGCCGCCGCCGCCGCACAAAAGGCCGAACAGGACGATAAAGAGGTGGCCAGTCTGGTGGCCAGCGGTGTCAAGCCGATTGAACTGGTCTATCAGGATGGCGGGCAGAATCCCGAATTCCGCAATCATGTTGCGGACATGAGCCGCCCGGAGGCCATTGCTGAATCGCCCACCGAGATTGTTCTCGATGAAAACGGCAAGCCTGTGAAAACACCGGCGCTTGTGCAGCAGGTGGCGAAAACGCAGACGCCTGTTGCCGCAGCAAATGGGCCTGCTAAGGGTGGCAAGGCACCGGTGACGCGCGTGGCCACAGCGGAGCCTGCGGCGCCTGCGCTTGCACCACAATCATCGGGTTTGTTTTCGGTGTTTCAGCCTTCCGCCAACGGGGCCGCAAAAGATGTTGCGCCCAAGCCCTTTTATAAAAAATGGTTTCCTTTTGGTCAGGATGATACGCCGGATGTCACTGTCAGTGAGCCGGATGCGCCGCAACCGGTCAATGTGCCCAAGCCGCCGGTTAAAAGCGCGGCCAGCACCCAGAATTAAAGCACTAAAAAACCCGCCGGTCTGGCGGGTTTTTTAGTGTCCGGTGCAGAACGTTTACAGCGAACGCACATCCACAAAATGTCCGGCAATGGCCGCTGCTGCCGCCATGGCTGGCGAGACCAGATGGGTGCGGCCCTTGAAGCCCTGACGGCCCTCAAAATTGCGGTTGGAGGTCGAGGCGCAGCGCTCATGCGGTGCCAGCTTGTCCGGGTTCATGGCCAGACACATGGAGCAGCCCGGCTCGCGCCAGTCAAAGCCCGCAGCCTTGAAAATCTTGTCCAGACCTTCAGCCTCGGCCTGCTCTTTCACAAGGCCGGAGCCGGGCACAACCATGGCGCTGACGGTTGCCGCCACCGTCTTGCCTTCCACCACCTTGGCGGCGGCGCGCAGGTCTTCAATGCGGCCATTGGTGCAGGAGCCGATGAACACACGGTCAATTTTGATGTCTGTCATCTTCTCGCCGCCCTTGAGGCCCATATAATCAAGGGCGCGCTTGATGGTGGCGCGCTTCTGTTCGTCGGCGGCGTCCTCGGCGCGCGGAACCGTGCCGTCAATGCTGGCCACGTCCTGCGGGCTGGTGCCCCAGGTTACGATGGGTGTGAGATTGGCTGCATCGAGATGAATTTCAGCATCGAAATGCGCCCCTTCATCCGAATGCAGGTGAGACCAATAGGCCACCGCCTTGTCCCAATCGGCACCCTTCGGGGATTTCGGGCGGCCCATCAGATAGGCATAGGCTTTTTCATCGGGCGCAATCAGACCGGCGCGGGCACCGCCCTCGATCGACATGTTGCACACTGTCATGCGGCCTTCCATCGACAAATCGCGGATAGCCTGACCTGCATATTCAATGACATAGCCCGTGCCACCGGCTGTGCCGATTTTGCCGATGATGGCCAGCACAATATCCTTGGCGGTGACGCCCTCGGGCAGCTTGCCGTCCACGGTCACGCGCATATTTTTGGCCTTGGCCTGAATCAGCGTCTGGGTGGCGAGCACATGCTCAACTTCCGAAGTGCCGATGCCATGGGCCAGCGCACCAAAGGCACCATGGGTCGAGGTATGGCTGTCGCCGCAGACAATGGTTGTGCCGGGCAGCGTGAAGCCTTGTTCCGGCCCGATGATATGCACAACGCCCTGACGGCGGTCGCGCTCGGAATAATATTCAATGCCAAATTCACGGGCATTTTCAGCCAGTTGCTCAACCTGAATGCGGCTCTCGGGGTCAGCGATGCCCTTGGAACGGTCGGAGGTCGGCACGTTGTGGTCCACCACGGCCAGCGTTTTTTGCGGCGCGCGCACCTTGCGCCCAGTCAGGCGCAGGCCTTCAAACGCCTGCGGGCTGGTGACCTCATGCACGAGATGGCGGTCAATATAAATCAGGCAGGTGCCATCCTCCTGCGTTTCAACCACATGATCATCCCAGATTTTATCGTAAAGTGTGCGTGCCTTGGTCATTGTCAACCTAACGTCTGCGTTTGCAATCGGGCTGTTCTATACTGCAATTTTGTCAAAATTCCAAGCGAAAGGCTCAGCGTTTCTGGGGCGGGAATTTTTTTGACTTTAAAATGATATAGTCTAATATTTTTATGTTTTCTAAAATTAAGACAAGGTTATCCATTATGGCTGAAGCAAAAATTACCCAACATCCTGTCGGCCAAGGCGGATTATGTGCTGGCAGCGTTAGCTTTAATAAAGAAACAATCCGTTGGGTTTACGATTGCGGCTCCAAGCAAGGAGATAGTTTAAAACGAGAGATAAATTTTCTTGGCAAAGAGTCATTAGATTTGCTCTTTATTTCTCACTTTCATAATGACCATATCAATGGCATTGAGTTGCTTCTTGGAGTTAGAGATACAACCGAGGTCGTTCTGCCTTACTTAACTGAATATGAACGTCTCCTAATTCTTGCCGAACAACAAGACAGGGGACAACTTACAGAAAATTTTCGTAGTTTTATTGAGAACCCCAAAAAATGGTTTTCAGCGCGGGGCGTGAAAAATGTAACTTTTGTTAAAAGTTCTAGAGACGAAAATGGCGGCAAGGGAGAGATTGAATTCAGACGGCCGTCCGAAGATATTAGAGGTGAATTAACGCCTAAATGGAGTAAAGACCCTGAAGAAATTAAAAGTGGTTGGGCAAAAGGTGGAAGAACTGTTGAGCCAAATGCTTATATAACTTTGGCTAATCAGAATGGTGATATCGCGGATTGGGTCTTTATTCCTCAAGTTCATCCGATAGACCCAAACCAAACATCTGCTTTTCAGACTGCATTAATCGAGATTTTTCTGAATCAAGATCCAATAGATTCCTTCAAAAAGATAATAAAGACGACAGTCCTTAAAGATAAACGCGAAGCTATGCACCTATTTTATAAGGCACTGCGAAAAGCCTACAAGAAACTATGGAATGACCAAAACGAAGTTACCATGAGTCTATATTCAGGAGGAATATCAAAAGATACACGATGGTACGCAAGATTTAATTACTATCAAGGTATATATTTACGAAATGGCAAATCTAAAGATGAGATTTCTGGATGGCTTTGCACTGGTGATACGGATCTTTCATCACCGCAGCGGCGAACCGCCTTTCTTACATTTTATGAAAAGTTGCTTGAAAATATAATCGTCTTTGTTGTTCCGCATCATGGTTCTGCTAAAAATTTTCATCAAGAACTACTTGATAGAATGCCGAATTTGATCTGCGGAGTTGCTTCTGCTGGATGCAATGGATACGGACATCCTAATAAAAAGGTCATTGAGGCGATAGAATCATGCGCTGATTTTGTTCTAGTAAATAAGCACGCCAAGACAAAATTCACTTTAAAATTGACTTCTTAAGAACTCAATTATTATTTTAAATTCAAAGCAATGTAATCCTTCTCGCTCTTCGTCCTGAGCTTGTCGAAGGACGAAGGTAAGAAAGATGAAGATAAATAGAAAGCTGCACACCACTTCTCTGCGCCCTTGCCCCTCACACTTCGAAAGGCTCAGCGTTTCTGGGGCGGGATGTCTTTGATTTTATCAGAATGGGCGGCGATATTTTCTTTTGAGTAAGAGAGATACATCCGCCGCGTTGAGGGGGGTTGATGGTGCGTTGAAAGCCCGTTGCGCCACTCACGGCTGGGCCGTATTGGCCGTTTTTCGAAGCCGCCACCGCAATTCGGGCAAACATTGTGCAAATGGTTCTCCACACAATCGGCGCAAAATGTGCATTCATAGGTGCAGATTCGGGCGTCCATCGCGTCAGGCGGCAGGTCTTTATCGCAATATTCGCAGTTTGGTCGAAGTTCGAGTGCCATAATTCACCTCACAGCGCCAGAGCCTCAGCCCTTGCCCCAGCCATAATCGTGTCGCGATAAAGATTTAAAAAGGCTTCGCGCTGCACGTCAATGCAGATTTTATGCGAGGGGCGGTTGTCCCAAGCGCCGGGCGGGTGGCCGCGCCTGTCGGCCTTCTGAATGGTCTGGCCATAGGCAATGCCCTCCATGACCACGCGGATCGGGCCGCTGCGGGTTTCGAACAATTCGGGCGCAATCAGATAGGCCACCGCCGAGGAATCATGCACGCAAATGCCATTGATGCCGATGGATGTGTAAAACTCCTCATAAAGCCTTGAAATATCCCAGATAAATTCGCCTGCCATGCCCGCCTGCACGTGCAGATCCTGCAAATAGGCCTGATCCATCATGGTTTCGACGGTCACGTCCAGCCCGACAACGGTGAGCGGCCAGTTGGCCCCGAAAATTTCATCGGCGGCCAGCGGGTCACCATGAATATTGGCCTCGGCGGCAGGGGTGATATTGCCCAAATGGCCATGAAAGCCAAAACCGCCACCCATAAGCACGACCTGTTTCACAAGCCCGGCAATTTCGGGGGCCTCGCGCAGCGCCAGCGCCAGATTGGTCATGCGGCCCACGGCGACAATCGAAATTTCATGCGGATGCGCCTTGACCATATCAATGATGAAGCGATGCGCCGGGCGCGGGTCAAGCTCGCCCTCCACCACCTCCGGCAGGGCAATATTGCCCAGCCCGTCCGCGCCATGAATATGAACAGGGGCGGGGTGAAAAGCCCCCATCAGCGGAAAGCGCGCGCCCTGCGCCACCGGGCAGGCAATATTGAATTTCTGTTTTAAAAACAGCGCATTGCGGGTGGTGATCTCAATCGGCGCATTGCCCATGACGGTGGTGATGCCCACCAGCTTAACCTGCGGCGCATAATGCAGAAACAGCAGGGCCATGGCATCATCAATGCCGGGGTCTGTATCGTAAATGACTTTGTTCATGAAGGCAGAGTTTAATCCCGTTCGCGTGTGCCATAGAGATAGCCCAGAGCACTGCTCACGATAACTGTGAGGAGAGTCCAAGCGTTTTGGCGAAAATTATCCAAACCTGGCGATGTGCTGAAGAGAACACAAACAGCGAGAATGGATCCTGTAACCACCAAAACAATAGCTGCCCATAACTTAACAAAGGCGGTTGTATGGCGGTGTTTTTGTTCTGGTGTGGCCTCAAGATTGTCTTTTGCGACGATGTCGGAAGACTCAATCTTTTCAGCCATCAAAATGCCCCTGTTTTTACGGCTAAAGCTCAGGCGGCCTTGGTATTGTTCAAAATGCCCAGCATTTCCGCATCCAGCTTTGTGCTATCTTCGACAAAGCCAAGATGGGTGCGCCCACGTTTCGCCTGTTCTTTAAAGGCTTTGATAACCGAAATTCCGCGCCGGAACATTTCGCTTTTGGTTACGCCTTCGGAGCGGGCAAGAGCTTCCAATTCGTCATCAAGGTCTTTGCTCATTTCAATATGCATACGAACTTTAGCCATGTGACATACCCTTTTTCAAAGTGCGAAAAATATGAGATCACATATTTCGCACATTATATGTGTATAGCATAACCAAAATAGAGCATCAAACACAAACGGCGCACCCGAAGGCGCGCCGCAAAAAACTTCAAAGCAGCTCTGCCGCTTATTTTGCAGCCTTGGCCGCCTTTTTCGCCTCGATACGGGCGGCCTTATCGCCAGCGGACTCCGCGCGCTCGGCAATACGTGCCGATTTGCCGCGGCGATCACGCAGATAATAGAGCTTGGCGCGGCGCACAGCACCACGGCGCACAACCTTGATCGATTCAATATTGGGGGAGAAGATCGGGAACACGCGTTCCACGCCTTCACCATAAGAAATCTTGCGGACAGTGAAGCTCTCGTTCAGGCCACCGCCATTGCGGGCGATGCACACGCCTTCATAGGCCTGCACGCGCACGCGCTCGCCTTCCTTCACCTTCACATTGACGATGATGGTGTCACCGGGCTGGAAATCAGGGGTTGTGCGGGTGGCGGCCAGTTTGGCGGCCTGTTCGGCTTCGAGGATTTCAATAATATTCATGGTCTCTCCGTTTGGCTTGTGCCAGCGTTTTCGGAACGCTTGTTGTGAGTTGAGCGTGGTGCATACACGAGGGGGCGGCGTTTGTCGAGAGGGTCGTTATTTTTTCGTCCTCATAATGGCAAAGCCTCCCAAGACTGTCCGCCATAAAAGAGACGTAGGATAAGGACATCATGCGCATTGACCAGAAAAGCGATGGTCACCCGCTTTTCAAACCCCAAAATGCGTAAACCAGTGCGAAGATCATCACGGCGCGTGCCCCTTTCGGATGCAACAGCAAGACCCAGACAATAGGCCTCAAGCCTCTCAATATAGGCTATGGCAACATGTGCTCCGGCGGCATCGGCAATCCAGTCATAAAGCTGCATAAGATCGTTCCGCGCCTTGGGCGAAAAGGCAACAGCACGTATTTTCATTCGGTGTGTTTCACACGTTGGACATGGCGTGCCCGTATTTCTGCAAAAACATCTTCGGCGGCAATGGCTTGGTTCGGATGAGCCTTCATCGCATCAAAGGTGGGGACAACCTCATTTTGCAGCCAGCGCTCAACCGCTGCATCGCGTTCCTGCAAGGCACGGAGTCCGGCCCGCACAACCTGACTTCCTGAAGCATAGGAACCGGACGAAACGAGAGCGTCAATAAAGGCTGCATGTTCTTGTGGCAGGCTGAAAGTGCGTTTCGCTGTTTTGGACATCGGTCTGTTCCTTTCAGCAAAATCATACCATTGGGTATGGCTTATTCATACTTTTTATTTCTTTTGCAGCATATCGGGCCTGCGCGCGCGTGTGAGCGCTTCGGCCTGTTCATGCCGCCATGCGGCGATTTTGGCATGGTCGCCGGAGAGCAGAATGTCGGGAATGGCCCGCCCTTCCCATTCTCTTGGCCGGGTGTATTGCGGATATTCGAGCAGGCCATTCTCATGGCTTTCCTCTGTGCCCGAAACTTCCTTGCCCATGACACCGGGAATGAGCCGCACGCAAGCGTCCAGCATAATGAAGGCGGCCATTTCCCCGCCTGAGAGCACATAATCGCCGATCGACACTTCAGTGAGGCCGCGCGCTTCAATCACGCGCTCGTCCACCCCCTCAAAGCGTCCGCACACCAGCACAAGGCCGGGGCCGGCGCTCCAGCGCCGCACATCGCTCTGGTGCAGCGGCTTACCGCGCGGGCTGAGCAGCAGGCGCGGGCGGGTGTCGGGGGCTAAGTCGTCAAGGCTGGCCGCCAGCACATCCGCGCGGATGACCATGCCCGGCCCGCCGCCTGCGGGTGTGTCATCCACCGTGCGGTGACGCCCCAAGCCATGATCACGGATATTGCGCGCCTCCAGCCCCCAAAGCCCACGCTGCAAGGCATCGCCCGCCAGCGAAACGGCCAGCGGGCCGGGAAACATCTCGGGATAAAGGGTGAGAACGGTCGCCTGAAAGGACATCATTCGGCCTGTTCGGCGTCAATTTCGTCCGGCAACTCAACAATGATCCGCTGATGGGCCAGGTCCACCTTCGGCACCACCGCCTTGGTGAAGGGCAGAAGCAGCGTGTCGCCGGTTTCGGGTGCAATTTCGATAATATCACCCGCGCCGTAATTTTCGACAGAGCGGACATGGCCCAGCACCACGCCCTCCGATGTTTCAGCCCGCAGACCGATCAGATCGGAATAATAAAATTCATCCGCGTCGGGTGGCGGCAACTGGCTGCGCGGCACATAAAGTTCGGTATTGGTCAGCGCTTCCGCGCCGTTGCGGTCTGTTATTCCTTTGATGCGGGCGACAAGCATGTCGTCTTTGACAGGCCGCAGGGTGAGAAGCTCAAAAATCTGGCCGGTTTTGCTGGTGAGGGGGCCATAATCGCCAATGGCGGCAGGGTCCTGCGTATAGGATTTCAGCCGGATTTCGCCGCGCACACCATGCGCCGCCCCAAAAATGCCGACAAGCACGAGATCAGGTTTCAGTGTGTCCGGCATTCAAAACGGCTCTCATTCAAGACAGGGGCGCGAAGTGCGGCACATCCTTCATTCTGAAGTGCGAAGGATGAGCAGTTTTAAAGGGTTTCTCCCCGCACCCTTCGAGAACCTCAGGGTGAGGGGAGAGAGATATTTTATTTACTCAGCCGAAGCGGCAGCGGCAGCCGCCGCCAGCTTTTCAGCCGCAGCAGCGGCAGCAGTGGCACGTTCCTGTGCCTTCTTCTTGGGCTTGGCCTTTTCCGGATTGTTGGTGGCCGCGCGGCTGACAACACCCAGACCGTCCAGCAAACGCAGCACGCGGTCGGTCGGCTGTGCGCCCTTGGCCATCCATTCCTTGGCTTTTTCAATGTCGAGAACCACGCGGGCCGCATCGTCCTTCTTTTTCAGCGGGTCGAATGTGCCGATACGCTCGATAAAGCGGCCATCGCGCGGCATACGCGAGTCCGCAATGATGATGCGGTAAAACGGACGCTTCTTGGCACCACCGCGCGACAAACGAATCTTCAATGACATAGTGTTTTCCTTATCTTAAAACGCCCTTGCCCGAATATGGGTCAAGGGATGGAGCGAGGGGCTGGACATATGAACCTGCGAATGACCCCGGCCCCTCAACCGGCCTTCGGCCACCTTCCCCCCAGTGACGGGGAGAGGAATTCTATTTTTTCTTTCCAAACGGATTAAAGCCCCCCAAACCGGGCAGGCCACCCAACCCTGGCAGTTTGCCTGCCGGTTTGGCAAAAAGCTCGGCAGGCGGTTGTTCGGGCAATTTCGGCAGATTGGGCATCTGCTTTTGCAGCGCGGCCATTTGCTCTGGTGAAGGCATACCGCCCATCATGCCGCCACCGCCGCCCAGACCGAACATCGAGGCCATTTTGCCAATGGCACCCTTGCCGCCAGCCGAGCCCATTTGTTTCATCATGTCGGCCATGCCGCGATGCTGCTTCAGGAGCTTGTTGACCTCCTCAACCGTGGAGCCGGACCCTGCCGCAATGCGCTTCTTGCGCGAGGCTTTCAGAAGATCAGGGTTGCGGCGCTCTTTCGGCGTCATGGAGAGGATGATCGCGCGCTGGCGCTTGATGATCCGGTCATCCATTTTGCCGGCAAGCTGCTCTTTCATCTTGCCCATGCCGGGCAACATGCCCATCAGCGAGCCCAGCCCGCCCATTTTCTCGACCTGTTCAAGCTGTGCCGCCATATCGGCCAGATCGAACTTGCCCTTTTTCATCCGTTCGGCAATTTGCATGGCCTGTTCGGCATCAATGGTCTGGGCCGCCTTTTCCACAAGGCTGACAATGTCGCCCATGCCCAGAATGCGGTTGGCAATGCGCACGGGATGAAAATCGTCGAGATCATCAACCTTTTCACCCATGCCGATCAGCTTGATCGGCTTGCCGGTGACCGCGCGCATCGAAAGCGCCGCGCCGCCACGCCCGTCGCCATCCACACGGGTGAGCACAAGGCCGGTAATGCCGACGCGCTCATTAAAGCTGCGTGCCAGATTCACCGCATCCTGACCGGTCAGTGCATCGGCCACCAGCAGAATTTCATGCGGGCGGGCGGCGGATTTGATCTCGGCCATTTCGGCCATCAGCGGCTCGTCAATATGGGTGCGCCCTGCGGTGTCGAGCAAAACCACGTCATAGCCCTGCAAGCGGGCCACCTCTTCGGCGCGCCTGGCAATCTGCACCGGTGTCTGGCCCGCCACAATCGGCAATGTGTCAATGCCGATCTGGCGGCCCAGCACGGCAAGCTGCTCCTGCGCGGCAGGGCGCTTGACGTCGAGCGAGGCCATCAGCACCTTGCGCTTCATGCGCTCGGTCAGGCGTTTGGCAATTTTGGCGGTGGTGGTGGTTTTACCCGCGCCCTGCAAACCCACCATCATAATGGCAACCGGCGCGGCAGCGTCCAAATTGATCGGGTCGGCGTCGGAGCCAAGGGTCTCCACCAGCACGTCATTGACGATTTTAATCACCATCTGGCCCGGCGTCACCGATTTGATGACATTGGCGCCGACGGCTTTTTCCTTCACCTTGTCAATGAAGCTGCGCACCACATCCAGCGCGACATCGGCCTCCAGCAGGGCGCGACGCACTTCGCGCATGGCGACATTGACATCCTCCTCGCTCAGCGCGCCGCGCCGGGTGAGTGAGTCAAAAATATTGGAGAGCTTGGAACTGAGGCTCTCAAACATGGGCGCATCCTCTGGTGTCGCTTGCGCGAAAACATAACAAAAAGCGCCCGAGAACGTCAGGCCAAAGGCTTGATGCTGTCGGACGTGTGCCACTGAACCCGAAGGCCCGAAGCGTGGCGAAATCAGCTCTCCAAAGAGAACTGCAATGTCTTTAGTGTTTTAAGGGCGGCGAGTCAATTCTCAAACGCAGCCAGTCCCGCACCCGCTGTTCCGGGTCGGCATTCAGGGTCACATCGGTGACAACGGCCACGCTGTCCGCGCCGGCCTGAAACGCGCCGCTGGCGCGCTCAATGGTGAAGCCGCCAATGGCTACCAGCGGGATGGTGCCGATTTTGTGCTTCCACAGGGTGATTTTTTCAAGCCCCTGCGGTGCCCAGGGCATTTTCTTCAAAATGGTCGGGTAAATCGGCCCCAGCGCAATATAATCAGGCGCACATTCAAGGGCGCGGGCCAGCTCCGCCTCATTGTGGGTGGAGAGGCCCAGCCGGATACCGGCTTTTTTCAGTGCTGCAACATCGGCGGTCTCAAGGTCTTCCTGCCCCAGATGCACATAATCGCAGCCCAGATCCAGCGCGGCCTGCCAATAATCATTGACCACAAGCTGCGCGCCATGCTGCGCGCACAGTGCCTTGGCCTGCGCAATCTCTGTGCGTGCTTCGGCGTCGCTCAGGTCTTTGGCGCGAAGCTGCACCAGTTTGACGCCCAAAGGCAGCAGGCGTTGCAGCCATTGGCATGAATCGACAATCAGATAAAACGGATCAAGCATGGAATGTCTTCAGGTAAAGGCGCGGCCAATGACCGGCGTGGAGGGGGCGGCCATATCGCGGGCCTCGATCATATCGGCGAGAAAGGCGCTGCGTCCGGCCTCGATGGCCTGTGCAAAGGCGCGGGCCATTTTGGGTGGATTTCCGGCTTTGGCCACTGCCGTATTGAGCAAAATGCCATCATAGCCCATTTCCATAGCCTGCGCGGCATGGGAGGGCGCGCCAAGTCCGGCATCGACAATCAGCGGAATATTGGGAAAATGCGCCCGCATGGCGCGCAGGCCATAAGGATTGTTCAGGCCGCGGCCCGAGCCAATCGGCGCGCCCCAGGGCATCAGAACCTCACAACCGGCGCGCAGCAGCTTTTCCGCCACCACAAGGTCTTCGGTTGTGTAAGGAAACACCTCAAAATCGTCCTTACTCAGAATGTTGGCGGCCTCCACCAGCGCGAACACATCGGGCTGGAGCGTGTCCTCCTCGCCGATCACCTCCAGCTTGATCCAGTTGGTGTCAAACACCTCGCGCGCCATCTGCGCGGTGGTGACGACCTCCTTGACGGTGTGGCAGCCTGCCGTATTGGGCAGAACCCGCACATTCTGGCTTTTGACCAGCGACCAGAAGTCCTGCCCCGCGCGTCCGCCGCCTGATTCGCGGCGCAGCGATACGGTGACAATCTGGGTGCCGCTGACCTTGATGCTTTCGGCCAGCAGGGCAGGCGAGGGATATTGCGCCGTGCCCAGCATCAGGCGCGAGGACAGGCCCACGCCATAAAGCTCTAAATGATCCATATCTCCGCCTTGTTCTATCATTCGCCTTGTGGCCTTATCCGCCTTGTCTGGGCACAAGAATTTCAATTTTATCGTCAGGATGCAGCGCGGTTGCGGCGCGGTCCTGCTTGCGCACAAAAGCGCCATTGCGGGCGGTGGCGACGGGTGCATCACCATAATCCAGCTGGGTCAGCAGTTCGGCAAGGGTGCTTGCCTCTGTCTCCTGCCATTCACCATTGATCTCAAGTCTCATCCATCACCTCGGGAAAAACCTTGCCCTCAAAAATAACCGCCGCCGCCCGCGCCGCCAATGCGGGCGCCAGCAAAAATCCGTGCCGATACAGACCATTGATATAGAGTGTGGTGCCGCGTTTGCGCAACCTTGGCAGATGATCGGCAAAAGCGGGCCGCAGATCGGCCCCCAGTTCAACAATTTCAGCCTCGCCAAAGGCCGGATGCAGCGCATAGGCGGCATTGAGCAATTCGCCGATACCGCGTGCGGTGACACGCCCGCGCTCATTGTTTTCAACCATAGTGGCGCCCACCATGAAAATAGCGTCGGCGCGCGGCACAATATAGACCGGAATGCGCGGATGCAGCATCCGCACCGGGCGTGACAGCTTGACCTCGCTGCTGCGCAGCAGCAGCATTTCGCCTTTGACAGGGCGCAGATCCGGCAATTCGTCGCGCGCGGCCAGACCACGGCAGTCGATGGTATAATCAGCGGTGTTTTCAATCTCTGCGGCGTCGGTATTGAAATGGAAGGTCACCGCAAAATCCTGCGCCAGCCTCTGGGCCAGTTCCGCCAGAATCAGACGCGGATTCAGATGCGATTCCTGTGCAAAATACAGCGCCGAGTCGAAACGACCGGCGAGGTCGGGTTCAAGTTCAGCTATTTTTGCCGCGTCAATCCAGTCAAAGCCGTGAGTGCGGCGGGAAAAGCGTTTTAAATCGGGCAAGTCGCGCGGCTGCGCCACCACCAGCGAGCCCTGACGCGGCACATCGGTGAAATGGTTTTGCCAGAAGTGCATCGATTCAAGACCGAGTGTCTCCACCAGCGGTTCGGCGCTTTCCAGCTCGCACCAGGGGGCGAGCATTCCGCCCGCATATTTGGAGCAGCCCTGCGCAGGCGCGCCCAGCCGGTCGATGATTTCGACAGTTGCGCCGCGGCGGACACATTCATAAGCGGCGGTGAGGCCCGCGACACCCGCGCCCAGAACACGGATCAGCATGGGGCGGCGCATGAGTTGGCATCAACAGTGTCGGTCATGGGCATTCCGCGCGGCAAAATTATGCAAAAGGCGGGAGAGCCGCTTTATCCCGTTCCTCCGCTGGCATGACCCAGATCAGGTGCAAGGGTCGTGGCATGCCACCTCTCAGCCTATCGGCTCCCCTCGGATGGTCTATTAATGGTGGGGGAGCCGCTCAAATGCAAGGGGTAAGAGTGACGCAGGCGCGTTTATTCGCTCAACCCCAGCTCTTCCAGCGCCCGGCGCAGCTTGGTAAAGGCCAGACGGATGCGGGATTTGACCGTGCCGAGCGGCAATCCGGTTTTTTCGGCAATCTGCGCATGAGAAAGGTCTTCGTAAAAGGCGAGGTTGATCAGATCACGCTGGTCCTGTGTCAGAGCGACCAAGGCCTGCTGCATCAGCTGCTCGCGCTGCCAGCCGTCCAGAATATGCTCCTGGGAGGGGGCATCACTTTCCTGATCAAATACATAATCCTGCGGATCGACAAAATCCATTTTATTGCGGCGCAGCCCGTCAATGCGGCGGTTGCGGGCGATGCGGTAAAGCCATGTCGAGGCGGAGGATTTGGCGGGGTCGAACTGCCCGGCTTTCAGCCAGAGGGCACGCATCACATCCTGTGTGATTTCTTCCGCCAGTGCCATATCCGAGCCCAGACGTTGCAGATAGGAGATCAGACGCGGTGCGAAATAGTCAAACAGGCAAGTAAAGGCCTCCCGGTCGCGGCGCTGCGCCACAGCCAGAATCAATTCATTTTGCTCCAAAACGGTTATATTTGCCGACTGCACATAGGTCCTATTGGCGCGAAGCGCTCAGAAACATAGTTCATCCCCCTTTTAATCTGAACTGGCCTACAAGCAAACTTAAACCGGCGGTAAATGATCAAGGATTTTCATTTTTTTGAAAATCAGGTTAAAGTTACACACAGACCTTTTGCCCCTGCGGCAGCCGGACTGAAATTTGTCGTAATTGAATGTTGATCCTTGATATGAACACGCTAAAGATGTCCCAACAGTTCGCGATTTAGGCTCAGCTCATGATTCGTTTTTCTTCTTCTGTTTTTTCCGCCAGCCTGATTGTGATCGGTCTTGCCTGCGCGCTGCCGGCATTGGCGCAGCAAACGCCGGCCAATAGTTCGGATGATGCAGATGTGATCGCGGCCAAAAAGGCCAAAGCCAAAGCCCACGCAAAAACGCCGGCTAAACCTGCCGCCAAATCCACCGCCAAGGCAGGGGCCAAAACAGCGCCCAAGACAGCCGCCAAACCTGCGGCAAAAGTGGCGGCCAAACCTGCGGCCACCAAAGTGGCGACCACACCTGCGGTCACCAAAGCTGTTGCCGGCAAGGCTGCCACAAAACCTGCGGCCAAACCTGTAGAATCCACCGAGGCCAAGGGCGACAAGCCTTTGCTGGTGGGCACCTATGGGGACTGGGGCGCCTATCAGTCAACAACAGGCAAGGTGAAGGTCTGTTATGCGCTGAGCCAGCCCAAAGACCGCCAGCCCACCACATTGCAGCGCAATCCGGCCTTCATGTTCATTTCCCGCCGCCCAGCCAATGGCGTTAAAAATGAAATTTCGCTGGATATGGGCTTTCCGGTGAAGGAAAATGCCACCAATGCCGTGGCTGAAATCGGCCCCACTCATTATGACCTCGTGCTGAAAGGCACCTATGCCTGGCTGAAAAATCCGGCGGAGGAAGTGGCCATGATGGAAACCCTGCGCAAAGGGGCCAAGCTGGTTGTCAAGGCGCCGTCCATCAAGGGCAATGTCACAACTGACAGCTATTCTCTCACCGGTCTGGCGCAGGCCTGGGAGAAGGTGCAGAAGGACTGCCCCTTAAGCCAGTAGCTCAATGAGCGCGGGAATCAGCGGCTCGTCAGCCGGGGGCATGGCATAGCTGCGCAGCTCGCGCGCCATCACCCATTTAATGGCCTGATTCTCGCGCGGCTGCACAAGCCCTTCCCACCGGCGGCAGATGTATAATGGCATGAGCAGGTGAAAATCCGGATAGGCATAGCTGGCAAAGGTCAGCGGTGCCAGGCAGGGCTCTTTGACCACAATGCCCAGCTCTTCATGCAGCTCGCGGATAAGGGCCTGTTCGGGACGTTCCTGCGGGTCGATTTTTCCACCCGGAAATTCCCAGAGACCGGCCAGCGCCTTTCCGTGCGGGCGCTGGGCAATGAGAATGCGCTTGTCAGCATCAATAAGCGCACAGGCGACAACAAGAAGCAGCTTCATGGTCAGGATCTGTAATCGCCATTGATGGCGACGTAATCTTTAGTCAGGTCACAGGTCCAGACACTGGCCTTGCCCCGGCCAATGCCCAGTTCCACTTTGAGCACAATATGGTCGCCGCGCATATAATTGGAAATGACGGTTTCATCATAGGAAGGATCGCGCAGGCCAAGATGCGCCACGCGCATACCGCCAAAGAAAATGGAGAGCTTGTCGCGCTCGGCCTTTTCACCGGCCTTGCCCACCGCCATGACCACGCGGCCCCAGTTGGCATCTTCACCGGCAATGGCGGTTTTCACCAGCGGTGAATTGGCGATCGAGAGGCCGATTTTCTTGGCAGCGGCAGCAGAGCTTGCGCCTTCCACCTGAATTTCGATGAATTTGCGGGCGCCCTCGCCATCCCGCACCACCTGATGCGCCAGATTCAGCAGCACGCGGTTCAGAGCTTTCTTGAAACTGTTGAGGCGCGGGTCGCTGGCTGTGCTGATCTGCGGGCAACCGCGCTTTTGCGCTGTGCCGGTGGCAAACAGCATCAGTGTATCGGATGTGGATGTGTCCGAATCGACAGTGATGGAGTTGAAACTGCCTTGCACGCCTTTGGACAGCATGGCCTGCAGGGCCGGGGCGGCAATCGGTGCATCGGTGAAAATGAAAGAGAGCATGGTCGCCATATCGGGGGCAATCATGCCTGCGCCCTTGGCCATGCCATTGATGGTGACGCTGACGCCGTCAATTTTGGCGGTGGCCGTGGCAATTTTCGGATAGGTGTCGGTTGTCATAATGGCGCGGGCCGCATCCATCATGGCGTCCGGTGTGGCTTTGGCGGCCAGATCGTCGAGAATTCCGTTGAATTTATGGGCATCCAGCGGTTCGCCAATGACGCCGGTCGAAGCCAGAAAAATCTCCGAGGCTTTGGCACGTGTGGCTTTGGCGGCAATCTCTGCGGTCAGTTCAACACTGGCCACGCCCTTTGCGCCGGTAAAGGCATTGGCATTGCCGGAATTGACCACCAGAACCCGCGCCGCACCGCCGGAGAGGTTTTTGCGGCACCAGTCCACCGGGGCCGAGGGACATTTGGACCGGGTAAAGACACCGGCAACCGTCGTGCCCTCATTCATCAGGGCCATCATGACGTCGGTGCGGCCTTTATAGCGGATGCCGCCCTCACCTGCGGCGAAGCTCACCCCGTCAATCTGCGGGAGATCAGGGTATGATGGGGGAGCAAGCGGCGAAAGCGGGGCGTCATGAGCCATTGTTTTTGTCCAGACTGCTTGGGTTTTATGGTTTGGCCGGATCAGCAGGCTTTGCATCGGAGGATGGCAGGGCCTTCAGCAGATCATCCGGTGTGGGTTCATCAAAGCGTTCGATTTTGACACCTTCATGAAGTTTGGTGATCATCTCGGCCTGCGCCCGCTGAATCACATAATGGCTGACCTGTTCCTTGACCGAATCCAGCGACGGGAAGGTGACCGGACGCTTTTCCTCAACCTTGATGATGTGCCAGCCGAACTGGGTTTTCACCGGGTCTGAAATGCTGCCGGGCGCGATTTTAAATGCCGCATCGGCAAATTCAGCCACCATCTTGTCCTTGGTGAAAAAGCCGAGATCCCCCCCCTTGGAGCCGGTGTCTTTCGAGACCTCGTCGGCGACCTTGGCAAAATCCTCGCCACCCTTGACACGGGCCAGAGCCGCTTTGGCTTCCTCCTCCGTGGGCACAAGAATGTGGCGGGCATGAACCTCCATCACATCTTTCTGGCCGGCGGCCACTTCGTCATAGGTTTTCTGAATATTGGCATCGGTATTGGCCTCAACCGCAATCATGCTCATTTTTGTTTCCATCAGGGCCTTGTCTTTCAGATAGGCCAGACGTTTGACATAATCGGGATTGTCGAACAGTTTTTCTTTTTCGGCAGTGCGGGCCACAAGTTTGGAATCAATCAGATATTCCATAACGTAATTGTTGCGGGCCTTTTCATCGGCCTGTTGTGGCAGGGTGGCGGCCAGATCCTGCATGGCAATGTTGAATTCGTCGTCGGTGATTTCGATATTGTCTACCTTGGCCAGCACCTTGGCCTGAAGGGGCGTCGCTGCAACGCCGGCCAGCAGGGTTGCGGTTGCCAGCGCGCTGCCCAGCAGCAGGATGCGTGTCTTGATGATCATGGGCGGATTGAGGGCCATGTGTGTTCTCCGGTCAAAGGGGTAAGGGATGGGATGTGTTGGGATCAACTTATAAGGACACAGACGCTGCTTGAACAGTTACAAATCGGACATATGCGAATCCAAACACAGCAACATGTTGAAATTCCGGCGCACAATCGCTGAATCTTGGCCGCAAGACAAGACCAAATATGGCTCTTTCATTGACAAGCGGGTGCCCCGATCTTATCTGTCTGCCGACCAGACGTGGCGGTGTCCCTTTTCGGATCATCTGCCGTTCTGGCGCAAGGCAAGCGGAGGGGTTGGTCTTTGGATCGGCCCGTTCATCCATATCAGCCCGTTTTGGCGGGCCGGAGAGGTTTTTAGATGTTTGGTTCCGTCGCACGCAAATTATTTGGCACCGCGAATGATCGGCGGCTCAAAACATATACGCCCAAAATTGCCGCTATCAATGCGCTGGAGCCGCAACTGGTCAAGTTAAGCGACGAGGCTCTGCGCGCCCGCACCGCTGAATTCCGCGCCCAGCTGGCCGCAGGCGCAAAACTTGACGATCTGCTCGTTCCTGCCTTTGCCACTGTGCGCGAGGCTGCCAAGCGTGTGCTTGGCCAGCGGCATTTTGACGTGCAGCTCATCGGCGGCATGGTGCTGCATGAGGGCTCGATTGCGGAAATGCGCACCGGCGAGGGCAAAACCTTGGTGGCGACCCTGGCCTGTTATCTCAATGCACTGGCGGGCAAGGGTGTGCATGTGGTGACGGTCAATGATTATCTCGCCAAGCGCGATTCCGAATGGATGGGCCGGATCTATACGTTTCTGGGCCTGACCGTTGGCAATATTGTGCATGGTCTGGATGATGAGGAGCGCCGCGCCAATTATGCCTGCGACATCACCTATGGCACCAATAATGAATTCGGTTTCGATTATCTGCGCGACAATATGAAATATGAGCTGGGCCAGATGACCCAGCGCGGCCATCATTACGCCATTGTCGACGAGGTGGACTCCATTCTTATCGACGAGGCCCGCACCCCGCTGATCATTTCCGGCCCCTCTGATGACAAATCCGACCTTTACAACAGCATCAATGCTCTGATTCCGCAGCTTGTGCCGGGTGACTTTGAGTTGGACGAGAAGCAGCGTGCCATCAGCCTCACCGAGGCCGGCAACGAGCACATCGAAGACCTGATGCGTGCGGCCGGCATATTGAAAGACGGCACGCTCTATGAGGCCGCCAATTCGACGCTGGTGCATCATGTGCAGCAGGGCCTGCGCGCGCATAATCTGTTTGCCCGTGATAAGGACTATATTGTCCGCGACGGCGAAGTGGTGATCATCGACGAATTTTCCGGCCGCATGATGCCCGGCCGCCGCTATTCGGAAGGGCTGCATCAGGCGCTGGAAGCCAAGGAACATGTGCAGGTTCAGCCGGAAAATGTGACGCTGGCCTCCATCACCTTCCAGAACTATTTCCGCCTCTACACCAAGCTTTCCGGCATGACCGGCACCGCCGCAACCGAGGCCAATGAGTTCCACGAAATTTACAAGCTCGAAGTGGTTGAAATTCCCACCAATGTTCCGGTTCAGCGTTATGATGACGACGACGAGGTTTACCGTACGGCGGAGGAGAAATATCGTGCTGTGGTGCGCGAAATCGAATCCGCGCGGGCCCGCAAACAGCCCGTGCTGGTGGGCACCGCCTCGATTGAAAAGAGCGAGCTGATTTCCGACCTGCTCAAGGCTAAAAATATTCCGCATCAGGTGCTCAACGCCCGCTATCATGAGCAGGAGGCGCAGATTGTGGCTGATGCCGGTATGCCGGGCGCGGTCACCATCGCCACCAATATGGCCGGGCGCGGCACCGACATCAAACTGGGCGGCAATCTGGAGCTGCATCTGGCGCAGATCGAGGCCACCATTCCGGAAGGGCCGGAGCGCGAGGCTGCCAAGGCTAAAATTGCCGCTGAAATCGAGGCCAACCGCCGCGCCGTGCTGGCCGCCGAGGATATTATCGAGATCGAACCGGCTAAGGGCAATCGTCCGGCCAAGACGGTGCGCCGTCCGGGCGGGCTGTATATTATCGGCACTGAGCGCCATGAATCCCGCCGCATTGACAATCAGTTGCGCGGACGCTCTGGCCGTCAGGGCGATGCGGGGCGTTCCAAATTCTTCCTGTCGCTGGAAGATGATCTGATGCGTATTTTTGGTTCCGAGCGGATGGATTCCATGCTGCAACGCCTCGGCCTGAAACCGGATGAGGCCATCATCCACCCCTGGATCAACAAGGCGCTGGAAAAGGCTCAGCAGAAGGTTGAGGCGCGCAACTTCGACCAGCGCAAGAATGTGCTGAAATTCGACGATGTGATGAATGACCAGCGCAAGGTGGTGTTCGAGCAGCGCCGCGATATGATGGCGCAGGAGTCGCTTGAGGAGATTGTGGGCGATATGCGCAACACGGTCATTGAGGACCTTGTCACCAAGCATATCCCGCCCGATGCCTATGCCGAGGCCTGGGATGTGGACGGCCTGCATGATGGTGTTGTGGCCGCGCTTGGCCTTGAGCTTCCGATTCGGGACTGGGCCAAGGAAGAAGGCATTGCCGATGAGGAGCTGAGCGAGCGCATTCACAAAGCAGCGGACGAGGCCTATCTGGCGCGCACCGCCCGTAATACGCCCGATATTCAGCGTTATGTCGAAAAGCAAATTATTTTGCAGGTGCTGGACCACCTCTGGCGTGACCATCTGGTGACACTGGACCATCTGCGGCAGGTCATCGGTTGGCGTGGCTATGCCCAGCGCGACCCGCTGAATGAATATAAATCGGAAGCCTTCGACCTGTTTGGCGGGCTGATTGCCAAATTGCGCGAATTGGTGACGGCGCAGCTGATGCGGGTGGAGGTGCAGTTCCAGCCTGCGCCGGTTGAGCCGCCGGTGGGAAAGACCCAGCATATCAATCCGCTGACCGGCGAGGATGAGGAGCAGATTGCCGATATCAATGCCCGCATTGCCAGCGGCGCCTTCAGCGCCAGTAGCGGCACCCGTGATCCGCTCAATCCCCAGACCTGGGGCCGTGTCTCCCGCAACGAACCCTGCCCCTGCGGATCGGGCAAAAAATATAAGCATTGCCACGGCGCTCTGGCGTGAATGAAAACGCAGTAAGCTCAAAAGCCCGGCGCAGTGCCGGGCTTTTTTATGGATATGCGGATTTTTCGTTTACGCCCCTCACACCAGCGCAATCGCCGAAATCAGACGGCCATAATCCGGCTCTTTCAGGTGGGTGCTGCGCCGGTAGGAGAAAAAGCGGTCGGCGTCCGCATAGGTATCGAGACCGAGGCTTTCGAAATGACCAATCCCGGCCTGCTGTGCCCGCAGGCCGATCAGGCCCGGCAGATCAAACCTGTAATGATCCGACCTGGCGGAAGGCACAAAAAACGCCGCCAAAGCCGCATCCCGTTCAATAAAACGAGTGAAAAATTCCGGCCCGACCTCATAGGAGGTCTGCTGGATACAGGGGCCCAGCACGGCACTGATATTGTGGCGCTGCGCCCCCAGCGCACCCATGGCCGTGACCACCGCGCCGATAATATCGTCAAAGGCACCTTTCCAGCCGGAATGACAGGCCCCGATCACCCCCGCCTGCACATCGGCAAACAGCACCATGCCGCAATCGGCCCCCGTTGCGCCCAGCGCAAGCCCGCGCGTGGCTGTCACCAGCCCGTCGGCGCGCGGGCGCTCGGAGAAGGGTTCGCTGACACTCAGCACATCAATGGAATGCACCTGAAAGGGCACCAGCAGGTTCTCCGGCAAAACGCCAAGAGTTCTGGCCATGCGCGCGCGGTTTTCCCTGACATGGGCGGGGTCGTCCTCCGAGCCGACACCGCCATTGAGCGTGGCATAAAGGCCGGTGGACACACCGCCCGCACGGGTGAAAAAGCCGTGCGAGATGGATTCATGCGTCAAAGCCGCAGCTTTCAGACAGGGAAGAGCCGGAAGGTCGCCGCTCATGCAAATTCTTGCGGAAAACCGGGAATCTGTTTCAGATCGGGCGAGGTCACAGCCAGAACCTTGAACAAATGCCCCATGTTTTGTGATGATTCGTCGGTCAGACGCAGCGTTGCCGCATCAATTTCGGCAATCTGCGCCTCGGTGGCGCGGCGCTTGAGGGCTTCGGCCCGTTGCTCGATGCCCAGAGCCAATAAAAATTCACCCTGATAGACAGGCCCGAACACATTCAGCCGCACCGAGTTTGCCGCCCGCATCAGCGCTGAAAAATCCACATGCACCGTCAGATCGGCCTCGCCCACGCTGGAGAGCGGGTGCACAAATTCATGATTTTTAAGCGCCTGAAAGGTCTCGCCCAAAGCCGTTTCGGCATAGCCATAATCCACAATCAGGGCAGCCCCGTGCTGGCGCTGCAGGCGCTGGCCAATTTCGCGCATCATCAGCTGGCCCTGTGCCCCGATTTCGAGAATTTCGCCCAGCGGCGCCGCAACTTTCAATGTGCTCTCAGCCGTGGAGGATACGCCGAACATCAGCTGGCCCTGCTCATCCAGCCCGACAAGGCGCTCGCACCAGCCGCGCTGCGTATTGACATATTGCCGGACAGGCAGCGCATCAAAAAATTCATTGGCCAGAAGAATGGTCGGCCCTTCCGGCACATCATTGAGCTGCTTGTGCCAGAACACCGGCACTGAAGATCGCTCCAGCGATTGCCGCTGAAGCTCACTCAAAACCGGGCTCATCTCAACCATATGAACTTCAATCGCCGACAGAAAACTCGGCGCAGCCCGCAGAGCGCGCAAGGCATCGGCCATCAATGTGCCGCGCCCCGGCCCCAGCTCCACCAATATGACACGGCTGGGGCGCCCCATCGCTGCCCAGATTTCAGCCGCCCAGAGCCCGATCAATTCGCCAAACATCTGGCTGATTTCCGGCGCGGTGACAAAGTCGCCCTGCGCGCCGAAAGGGTCACGCGTCATATAATATCCATGCTTTGGATGACCCAGCGCCAGCCCCATGAACCGCTCAAGCGAAATCGGACCCTCGAAGCGAATGATCCGGCTGATTTCCTGTTCCAAAGCTGTCAAAATAGCGCCTCCGGCCTGTCAGCACGCGCAGGCAGAGCGCCGCCACGGCTATGCTTTTCCATGTGTCCTAACTTAATCCACAAGGAATATGCGGGAAACGAAAAAAATACAATCCGAACCTGAACGGATGACCGGGGCACCCGTATCAATAGGTCTGAGCCCCCGATGACCGATAGGCCCGAACCACAAAAACGCCACCAATCATAATCAGCGGGGCGGAAAGCACCATGCCCATGGTCAGGCCATGCGCCAGCGCCTCGGTGACCGCATCCGGTTCCCGGAAAAATTCGGTAAAAATGCGGGCCAGTCCATAGAGAATGCCAAACCACCCCATCAGCAGGCCGGGGCGGCGAAACGCACCGTTGCGGGCCAGAAGCGCCAAAATCACCAGCAGCACAAGGCCCTCCAGCCCCGCTTCATAAAGCTGGCTGGGATGGCGCGGCTGCGCGTCCACGCCGGGGAAAACCATTGCCCAGGGCACATCTGTCGGACGTCCCCACAATTCAGGTCGGATGAAATTGGCCAGACGGCCAAAAAACAGCCCGATGGGCGCGACGGTCGCGCATAAATCCATCACACTGAGTATCGACACCTTTTCACGCCGGGCAAACAGATAAATGCCGATCATCACCCCGATCAGCCCGCCATGAAAGGCCATCCCCCCTTCCCAGAGTTTGAAAATATCCAGCGGATGCGCAAAATAATAGCCCGGTGAATAAAACAGCACATTGCCCAGACGTCCGCCCACAATGGTGCCCAGCGCCACATAAACCAGCAGATCATCAAGGCTCATCACCGAGGGATGGGGTGTGCTGCCCCATAAGCCTTGCCGCTGCACCAAGGCGCGCGCATAAAACAGCCCCCCGATCATGCCGCCAATATAGGCCAGCGCATACCAGCGGATCGGCAGCGGCCCGATCACCGGCACCGGAATGGAGAAAAACACAGGATCAATTATCGGATAGTTCAGCAGCACATCCAGCATATTTGCCTCATCACCTTGCGACGATTGCCCGCATCTCGCATTTCAAAAAAACACTGGTATGATAGCCCTCGAAAAAATTAAAGGATTATATCATGACCCAGACCCGCGGACGCATTTTTGATGATCTGGCCCGCCTTGCCACCGATGCCGCTGGTATGGCCGAAGGCGTCAAGCGCGAAGCCGAAACCCTGTTCCGGACACAGGCCGAGCGCCTGCTTTCCACCATGGATGTCGTCACCCGTGAAGAATTTGAAGCCGTGCGCGACATGGCCGCCCGCGCCCGTGACGAAAACGACCGGCTGAGCGCCCGCCTCGCCGCGCTTGAGGCGCAAATGGCCAGTAAGTAATTTTTGAATTCACAAGGGGGAGCGGCACAGGCCTCACCCCTTGTGGTTCAGTCAGAAACCCCTCCCGAAGCTGATTCGGGAGGGGTTTTTTCATGCGACCATGCCAAAAGATGAAAATTTGATTAAAATTATGCGGATTTATGTGGATAGATTCATCACGGCCCCGCAACCCCATAGACCCGCGAGTCCAAATACGAGATTCTTATAATCAAGCACGGGTGATTTGTTTTCGCGCCAGTGCATTGTTTTAATTGAAAAATCGCTTTTTAGCCGGTTCTCTGTGTGCAAGGTAATATGAATGTCTCTGAATGTGGCCCAACCCCGGAAACCTGTGCATCCGGTTGATATTGTTGAGCAACTTGCGGCTCTCAATGACTGGATTTTTGACCGGTCGGCGCTGGACGAAATTTCAATTTCTGTCGATGGCCGCTTAAGCCAATATGATGTGACCTTCACATGGCTGGAGGACATTGAGGCCCTGCATGTCTCAACGGCCTTCGAGTTCAAGGGCCCCGAGGCCCGCCGCGCTGAATTGCGCGAATTGATCAGCATTATCAATGAACAGCTCTGGGTGGGCCATTTTGACTATTGGCTCAAGGACAATGTCATCATGTTCCGTCACTCGTTGCTGCTGGCGGGCGGCTCGGAGCCGAGCGGCCAGCAATGTGAAGCCCTGATCAAAGTGGCGACCGAGGCCTGCGAGCGTTATTTTCAGGCCTTTCAATATGTGGTCTGGGCGGGCAAATCCGCCCGTGATTCGCTGGATCTTGCCATGTTTGAAACCGCAGGAAACGCCTGAATGGATATTTCCCTGACCCTGATCGGCGCCGGTAAAATGGGCGGCGCCATGCTGCAAGGCTGGCTGAAGCTGGGGCTGGAGGCCGGGCGCACGCAGGTGATCGACCCGCATCCTTCCGCCGAGATGACCGCCTTTTGCGCCGCACAGGGCTGCGCACTCAACCCTGCCCAGCCGGTGCCGACCGATGTGATCGTGCTGGCCATCAAGCCTCAGATGTTTGACGCTGCCGGGAACACGCTCAATTCTCTTATCCCGCCCTCCGGCGTGGTGATATCGGTTATGGCGGGCAAAACCATTGCCAATATGCAGGCGCGGCTGCCCGGCGCTGTGAACCTGATTCGCGCCATGCCCAATACGCCTGCCGCTGTCGGGCGCGGCATCACCGGCGTTTATGCCACGCCTGCGGTTTCCGAGGCGCAAAGGGCACTGGCCACACGCCTGCTGGGCGCTGTGGGCCGTGTCGAATGGCTGGAGAGCGAGGCGCAGATTGACATGGTCACGGCGCTGTCAGGCTCCGGCCCGGCCTATGTGTTTTATCTGGCGGAATGTATGGCCAGAGCCGGTGAGGCCATGGGCCTGCCCGCCGCTTTGGCGGCGCGGCTGGCCCGCGCCACGGTTGAGGGGGCGGGGGAGCTGATGTTTCAGGATCAGGCGACAACGCCGTCACAACTGCGCATCAATGTCACCTCGCCGGCGGGCACAACCGCCGCCGCATTGGCCGTGCTGATGGCGGAGAATGGTCTGGCCCCGCTGATGCAGGCCGCCATTGCCGCCGCCAAACACCGCGCTGAGGAACTGGCCGGATAGGCCCGCGCTCCCTCTTGGAAATCCGGCATAAAGGCCTATGTTGGTGGAACACAGGAGTTTGCCATGACCCACCCGCGTGATCGTATTGTTGCCGCTCTGATGGAGCTTGCCGCCCAGACCCCCTGGGAGGAATTTTCCATCACCGATGTCGCTCATAAGGCTGGCGTGACACTGGCTGAGTTTCGTGAGCAGTTTCCGTCAAAAGGTGCGGTTCTTGCTGCTTTTTCCCGCCAGATTGACCAGATTGTGTTGAAATCCGTCAGCGCAGATCTGGCGGAAGACTCCGCCAAGGACCGGCTGTTTGATGTGCTGATGCGCCGTCTTGACGCCATGCGGCCCTATCGCGCCGCGCTGGACAATATCATGCGCTGGGTTAAACGCTCGCCCGCCGCCGCGCTTGCGCTCAATCAGGTGGCGACGAATTCGCAGCGTTTCATGCTGGAAGCTGCCGGAATCAGCACAGAAGGCCCGCTGGGCGCTTTGAAAGTGCAGGGGCTGGTGGTGAGTTTTGCGCAGGTTGTTGAAATCTGGCTGAAGGATGAGGATGAGGACATGGCCCGCACCATGGCCGCCCTTGACAAGGCTCTGGAGCGCGGCGGCAAAATGGTGCATCGCGCCGAGCAGCTTCACCGCCTTGCCTCGCCCTTCTGCACCTTGCTGGGTGGCATTGTCCGCTTGCGCCAGACACAGAACCAGCCTGCCTATGACAGCACCCGGCACGATATATGATGTCTGCTATGATCAGTTTTGACGATTTTCTGAAAGTTGACATTCGTGTCGGCACCATTGTGGCCGCGGAGCCTTTTCCGCAGGCGCGCAAACCGGCCTATAAGCTGACCATAGATTTTGGCCCTGATCTGGGCGTGAAAAAATCTTCGGCCCAGATCACCCAGCATTATACGCCTGAAACACTGGTGGGGCGGCAGGTGGCGGCGGTGGTGAATTTTCCGCCGCGCCAGATCGGGCCGTTCATGTCGCAGGTTCTCACCCTCGGCTTTCCTGATGCGGCTGGCGAGGTGGTGCTGATCAGCCCAAGCCATACAATACCCGATGGCGGCAAACTCTTTTAAAACACAGCGCAAAAGCATCTGTGGACACAGGCTTCAGGCTGAAATGACGGATTTGGTTTTTCTGCATTTGAGCGTATAATTGGCAGAGTTTTAAAGCAAATGCACCGGTGAGGCTGTTGCAAACCGCATTTGTCTGGAATTTAAGTGGAAAATCACATTTTTTACAATGAATTGTTAAGTATAAACCTGTTCATTAGAGGCGCGTTGTAAAATCGGCAAAGAGTTGAGCAGGAAAGAGTTGAGTATGTGCGCACAGTTTCTCGATAAGCCACTTCATCTGCATGAGCGCGCATTGTGCCAGGCGCTTGAGGGTGTCATCCATGAATTGATGCTGGTTGATCCGGGTGATTACATTGCCTTTATCCGCACCGATAAACTCAACAATATCAGAGACATCGTTCATTCCGCCACTGAACTGCACTTTCCTCAGGATACGCTGGTCTGCGGCTATCATATTGATTATCAGCTTGGCTGGACCACAAAACCGCATGTCCAATTTGGGCTGATGCTGCATCTCAGCGACATGCGCGTGGCCTTTTCGCTCTATCTGGGAGAAGAGCCGCCCCGTGTCAAAATTCATCGGATTGAAAGCCTTGGCCCGGCACCGCTGCCCCCTGACCTGACGCAGTTTAAGGAAATGCTGGATGATGTCCGGCAGGGACGTTTCAGCCCGGTGAAAGCCGAGCTTGCCCCGCTCTGGGCCCAGAATATGCCCCGGCCCGACAAGATCAATTAGCCCTGCCGCGCCCGGCGCGACGCTTTACTTTGGCGGGCAGAATTGCCGAGCTTTGGCTGTCCATGCCCCCAGCCCCGCCGCGACCATATTGGACACAACAGAGCAGACATAGCGCCGCTGTTCCTGACTTTGAGCGGGCCCGGCGTGATAGCGCGCCACCGCCAAAGTCCAGCTGCCCTCCTGAAGTTTGAGCTGTTGTAAAAGCTGCACCGCATAGGTCACATTCTGTTGCGGATCAAACATATCGGCCAGAGCGCGAAAATGTTGCGCATGATAATGATGGTCAATCTGCATACAGCCAATATCGATCAAGCGGTGCCCCTGCTGCCGGGCCACGGTGAATTCGCGCAGGGCATCGGGCAGGTTTGCGGCAAAATAGGGCCGCCCCTCAATATTCAGCGCATAAGGATCAAGCCAGCCCTTGCGCCCTGTTTCGGTTAAACCAACAGCATATAGCACCGCCACAGGCACATGGTTGCGCTGGGCTGCCCGCATCATTTCCGCCTCGCAGCGCCCCGGAATTTCGCCAGCCCGCAGCAGCGTCACGTTAAATATACAGAGCAGCGCGGGCACGAGCCGCCGCACGCTCCCTATCGGAAAGCCCCTGCTGCAACTGCCCCCTGTTTCCGCCATTCGATTCCCTTGAGTTTTCATTCTGTTGACTGCTGGTCTGATCGGAGCGGCCCTGCTGCTGGCGGGCCATCTGCCCCTGACCCGCAGCCCCGCCGCCTGAACTGTCACCGGAGCCAGCGGGCGCACCCGCCAGCTGCACGGTCAAATTGTCCAGCTTATATCCTGCGCCGATCAGCGATTGCGACAATTCGCCATGATCACGCATCATTGCCGCTACCGCATCGGCATGGTGCGACGAAATTGCCACATTGAGCTGATCGCCCTGCAAGCGCATACGCACCGAAACCGGCGTGGAGTCCTCGCCCCCCAGCGCCAGATTCAGCGTGCGCAAAGCCGTTTGATGGGCATCAGGCGCAGCCGGAGCGGCCGCAGCCGCCGCAGTTGGTGCCTGCGTTGTTTCTGGTCTGGCCGCATGTTGCCCGCTCTCACCCAGACTGGCAGATGGAGGCACAACCGGAAAATGTGTTGTCACTTCAAGAACTTTGACGGAAAGCGGAGGGGCTGGCTCTTCTCTTTTAGCCAGAGCCCCGCCATTGGCGTCCGCGCGGCCCGTATGTGGGGCGAGAGCGGGTGCAACCGTGCTTCCAGATGCGGCCCCCTGATCCGGCGGGTATGAATGTGCGGAATTTTCCGGCATGGTGTGAGGGAATGCTGAGGCAAAATCAGGCACAGTCCCCCCATTTTCGGCAAGGGACAGGCCCGGAGCAAGGACATCAGACGCCTCGCGTGGGGATGAGGGCACCTGCGCAGACCCACGGCCCGTCACAGGCCGCGCGGCGCGTGCGGCGGGGTCTGCAGTCCCAGAGGGCGTAGCGCCAGGCGGCTGTGACAAAGGCAGTGAGACCAGAGTCAAGACCATCTGCGCCGGCGTAAGCGGTGAGGGCGCAGCAGCAGGTTGGGGGGCATCCTCATGGTTGCTTGTTGTGTGTTGTGGCCTATCGCTCTGTTTTTTATCATGATTTGCCACAGTCACCGGCCCTGCCATGGGCTTGGCGGCAAAAGCAACCAGATCGCGCGCCTCAGGCTGCGTGGCGGTACGCGTGCTTGCGACATCCGGCTTGATGGCAGGTGCGGGCGCAGCCACCGAGGTCTTTTCAGACTGTAAACCAGACTCAAGGGACAGATACGCACCCGCAGCAGAATCAGTGACCGGCAATTTAGGGTCTGAAGTGTCCGTTTTCGACGCTGGGGGCAGAGTTATTGCCGCCGGAGCGGGGCTTTGTGCACCAAGCCTTGATGGCGCTGGCAGAGGTGGCAGCGGTGCCGGTTGGGCCTTAGGGTCAGCGGGCGCGGGCAGATGTTCTTGTGCCGTCGCGGACTGTGACGGCTTCTCGCGCTGTTCGGCGACACGGGTTTGGAGCGGGGTCTGAGGCGGCGTATCCGCTTCTGACGTCAGTCCATAGGCTGGATCCTTCGCTTTGAAGCTGTCTGCCTCCCCGTCCGTGGCCGGCAAAGGCATGGATGTTCGTGTCTCCTGCGGTTGAAGCTGGGAAACATCTGCATCGGGCTGCCGATACAGCGGCATCTGCATGGATGCGGGCCCGGTCTTGCGGCCAGAGTCCTGCGGGTCTGATGCCGGAGGCTTGAGTTCATGCGGCTGGGGCGCCTGCTGATGCAATTCTTGCGCAAAACGATCATGTTCGCTGCCCTTTTCCCGCGGCTGGGACGATTTCCCTGACTCCATCTGACGGGGCATGGGCGTGACATCGGGAAGGTTTACAGGTGTCATGGCTTATGCTCGCTTAACAGATGATCGGTTCCGTCCAGAAGGGCCTGCACAGTTTCGATCAGCTTCTCCGGAGGAGGGTCGGATTTCAAAGGCTCAGCCGGGGCATCCGCTTTGAGGGGGGCAGGATTGAGGTTCAGAATGGCCTGAACAGCCTGCAGCAAGCGCGCATCCGGGCCGATGAGAAAACGGGGCTCGGCTTCAGCCAGCGCCGCCCGCGCGGCCGCATAATCAAGCCGGTCAAGCCGTGCGGCCGCGCGGTAAAGCAATGCGCGGGATTTTTCCACACCCACCACGCCGGGCATGGCCAGCACAATTCCGGCCCAGTTTTCGGCCTGCGCCACATGATTATGGGTTACGGCCACACCGGCCGCCATCAGATAGACCGACATGGCATCCACATCCGGCAGATGAACAAGCAGGCGGATGACGCGGTCCTCATATTTTGCGCTGCTTAGCAATGCCGGCGCCACATGAACCAGCCGTTTGCGCACTTCATCGCTGTAGAGTGATCTGTCAAAGCGCTGCATATAATTTGCAGCCAGCCACAAAAACGCATCCGCATTCTCATCACCCTGCAGCAGGGTCAGTTCGCGGCGCAGGGCCGCCTCCTCAATGAGTGTTCCGGGGGCGAGCACGCGGGCAGTATCGAGCCATTTCACCGCCTGCGCCGGATTGGACTTCACACAAAGCGCCGCCTGCGCAAAGGCAACATGCGACCCCAGCGATGCAGGCAGGGAAAATATATCGAGCTTTTGCCATGCCTGACGGGCTTTTTCCAGATCACCGCTGACATAGGCCAGCGCCCCCTCGAACAGGGCAGCATCCGCATTGACCATAACACCCTTGGCATAAAGCATCCGCACAAGATTGCGGTCGCCGCCATTGAGCAGATAAAGCAGGGCGGCGCGCTGGTTGCGGATGTCCTGCCAGACACTGTCCGGCGCGGCCTTGAAATTTTCGGCAACCCGGCTCATCAGGGCGGGGCGCGCCTCCTGTATGGCCTTATTGCCCATGCCGATTTTGTCCTGAAGGCTTTGCAGGGAACGCACCAGTTCAAATGGCGGCGTGCTGCGCGCCGCTTCCTCGGCAGCAGCAGGGCGCAAAGCCAGCAAACAGAGCAAAATCCCAGCCCATAGCCTCACAGTCTCAACTCCGCTGCGTCATAATTTCTGGCCCTGAATCAAAATTTCAATTCGGCGGTTTTCGGCCATTTCGGGATGGGCGGGGTTTTTAAGCTGCCGGTCCGCATGGCCTTCAACCCGGTCGAACAGCTTTTCGGACACGCCGCCCCGCAGCAACATGAGACGGGCCATATTGGCCCTGTCCGCCGACAAGCGCCAATTATCATGGTCTTTGTTCTTAAAAGCGCGGGAATCGGTAAAGCCGCGCACCACAATCGGCTTGTTGGCCGTTTTAATAATCTCTCCCACTTTGAACATGAGCTGAACCATTCTGGGCTGCGGTTCGGCTGAGGAACTGGCAAACATTGGAAAATTCGACCCGTCCGTTATCGAAATCAATGTGCCTTCAGGTGTCACACTCACCTGAAGCCCGCTGGTGCTGTCCGCCTCAACCATTTTCTGGATGGCCGCAACAATCTGTGGCTCTCCCGGCTTGGCCTCCGTCGCCGTGCCGGGCTTTGGCGGCGGCTGGGCCGGTGCGGGGGTTGAGGGATGCGGCTCTGTCCCGGGAGGCTGGGCAGCGGGCGCAAAAGGGTCGGAAAACGCCTGGCTCTCTTTGGCGGCCTCTGTTTGCTTGTCGGCCAGAGGGCTGGGTTTGGCCGCATCATCGGCGCGGGCCGCCCGTCCGGCGATTTTATCCAGAATGGTGAAAGGATCGTGAAACAATTCGGTCTCGGTAAATTTGGGTGCAGGCTCGCCGCTCTCACCCCCTGCCGATTTTTCCTTGTCCGGCGTTTCCTTCACGCCCACATCCTTGCCCGTTTCCACTTTGGCAAAGGCGGGGGCTGTATCGTCCGGCTCGCTCAAGCCCTGTTGTTTTTTGGTCATGTCCTGAAGTTTGATCGGGTTAAAATAATGAGCGAGCGACTCCTTGGTCTTGGCATTGGCCCCCATCAGCCAGAGCACAAGAAACAAAGCCATCATGGCGGTCATAAAATCGGCAAAGGCAATTTTCCACGCGCCGCCGTGATGCCCATCCTCATGATCATCATGGCCATGTTTGACAATAAAAACCTCGTGCGGGTGCTCGTCACTCATCAGTGGTCCTCATCTGGCGCAAGAATATCCGCCCGTTCTGCCCCGGTCGCTGCACGCAGGGCGTTCACCCATTCGCTGAGCGATGTTTCCATCATCAGCGATCCGGCAATAACCTGCACCTCCGGGATAGGTGCAACCACACAGATGACCGCCGCAGCCTGGTCTTTCAAATGATCTTGCACTGCTGCCAGCAAATCCTGCGGGCCGGAAACCCTTAAAACCGGGCCATTTTCGCCGCTGAGCACCGCATCCATACGGTGCACCAGCGCCTCAAGCACGAGTTGCCGCATCGCGTCCTGCACGAAAGGCTGAAGGCTGCGCGCAACCTGATCGGCAATAGATCTTTCCATCTCGGCAAAGGCGGATGTGATCCGCTCATGCAGCACTGCGGATTCGGTGTGAACCCAAGCCTCGCGCGCGGCATTTATCTCGGCCTCAACCAGCTCATGCACCTGCGGTGATTCAGCCCCTTTGTGCTCCGGCGGATAGGGTTCAAATGTTGGTTGTGGCATATCGTCGGCCAGCGGCACAAAGCGGGATTCAACCTGCGCCTCGCCCTCACTCTCGGCCATGTCGGTGGCGGCATCCTCAAACTCAAGGCCTGCCATATCCAGCATGGGCCGGCCGGACAGGGCACTGCCGGAACCTGAAGGGGCCCAGACAGATGCGGGCGGAGCGGCCCCTCTGCGCCGGTCATGATTGGCCAGATACTGTGTGATGGAACGCTCAATCATGCGGCCTGCCCCCGCTGAATCCATTGTTTGAGAATGGCCGCAGCCTGTTCCTCATCAAACTGAACCATCTGTTCCAGACGCTTTTGCGGGGAACGGCGCGGACGCTGAATCAGGTCGTCGATCAGGCTCGGCTCATCCTCGCCCTGGAATGTGGCGGGCAGGCCCGGCATGAAGCCACCTGAGTCCTCCAGTCCATCGCCCATCATGCCCAGCGCGGGCAGGCCATCGGCCATTGGCAATTCGCCCATGTTTTCCTCAACCGCAGTTTGCGGTTGAGTGGCGAGAATGGCATTCATGGCCGGACGCAGACCAAAGCGGATCAGCACAAAGGCAATGACAATCAGCGCCAGCGCATTGATCACACTGCCCGACTGACGCAACATCAGCTCAAAGACCGAGGGCGGGGCCACAGGGGCAAGATCAAGCGATGTGTCGGTAAAATCCACAGCCGTGATTTTGATGGTGTCGCCATGTTCCTTTTGCAGGCCGGCGGCGGAGATCACAAGCTGCTCAAGTTCGTTGAGGCGCTTGTCAAGGGCATCAGGCGGGGCTTTGTCGCCCAGCGCCGCCACCAGCGCGGCGCGATTGATCATGATGGCAACCGACAGGCTCTGCACCGAATATCCATTGCTCACTGTCGAAATGGTTTTCGACGACAATTCATAATTGGTGATTTCCTCACGCTTCTGGTTTTCCTCATTCGAGTTTTTACCCTCGGCCGGTGAGGTTTTTTCCTGAACAAGATTTTTATCGACGCTGGTTGCCGCCGAAGCATTGGAATTTTGCGCCGTCTGGGTTTCCTTGATCACCCGTGTCGAGCGCTCAACCCGCGAATCGGGGCTGTAAATGGTTTCGTTGGTTTGCTTCTTATCGGTATTGATGCGGGTGGATACACTGACCTGAAGATTTTTGGCACCAAGATAGGGCGAGAGCGTTCGCGTGATCTTGTCCTCAAGCTCCTGTGTCAGGCTGTGTTCCAGATTGAGCATGGAGGCCACAGTGCCTTCGCTGGCATCAGCGCCGGAGGCCAGCACATGACCATCCGTGCTCAGCACCGTGATCTGATCCGTGGTCATGCCCGGCACGGCTGCGGCCACAAGATGGCGGATGGTATTTGCAATCTCGCCGGGGCTGCTGGAACTGGTGCGGATGATCACCGAAGCCGATGGCGGCTGCGGCGTGCGGCGGAAGGAGCCCTCATCGGAGAGCACAATATGCACGCGCGCGGCCCGCACACCGCTGATGAGCTGGATGGTGCGCGCCAGCTCGCCCTCAAGCACGCGCACCCGCGTCACATCCTGCATGAAGGAGGTGAGGCCGAGCGAACCCACCTTGTCGAACAGCTCATAGCCGGCATTGGCGCCGTGGGGCAGGCCCTTTTCCGCCAGCAACATGCGCGCCTGCGCCGATTCGCCATAGCGGCCCAGCACCGCAGTGCCATCGGCACTGATGTCATAGGCAATGCCCGCCTCTTTCAGCGCTGAGCCGATGCGGCCAATGTCATCGCGGTCAAGGCCGGCATAGAGCACCTCCATGCTGGGGCGGCTGAGATAATAACTGGCAATGCCGACAAAAGCGAAAACCGCAACGCCGATCAGCCCCAGCGCAATCAGGCGCCGCGCGCCCAGCCCGAGCAGACTTTGTCCCAATTTTTCAATCTGCGCCCAGAACGCCATCATCATCCGCAATTCATCCATTCACGATCAGGCAAGTTTGCGGGACGAACCTTGCGCGGGCGTTGTAAAACAGGGGCTCGGCCATATAAAAAGCCGCAACCCCTGCGGGATCGCGGCTTTATTCGTCTGAAAAGATGGGTTAAAAGCGGTTACTAACCACCGAACAGCTTCATGATCATCGAGGTGTTCTGGTTGGCAATGCTCAGCGACTGCACACCGAGCGACTGCTGGGTCTGCAAGGCCTGAAGGCGGGTCGAAGCCGCATTCATATCCGCATCCACCAGCGAACCCACGCCGGCTGTCAGGGAGTTCTGCAAGCTGGAAATAAAGCTCGACTGGGTGGTGACATTGGAGCGGGCCGAACCAATGGTTGAAGCCGCCGTATCCAGACTGCCGAGAGCCGTATTCACGTCTTTCAGCATATTCGCCAGCGAGTTTGTCGTCGTCAGTGAGGTCACGTCCATCGTCAGAACCGATACGCCCGTTGCGGTAGCCCCTTTCTTGGACAAAATGCCCGTGTCAGTTGCTGTGCCCGAGCCCGTAGATGTATCAATCAACTGGGTTGCGGATGTGCTCACGGTAAGGAATCCGACGCCGGATTTATTATTATAAGACGCCACAAGGCTCTGGCTGCCGCTATCACCTGTCGCGGCTGTAATGTCATTGGAGAGCCAGTTCTGGCCGTTGAAATTGGCCGAACCGGAAATGCTCTTCAGCGCAGATTGCTGTGCGGCAATGTCGGTCTGGATTTTGGTGAGATCAGCACCGGGCTGCTGAGCCGACACAAGGTCGTTCTTGATATTGTTGGTGACAGTGATGGCCTGGCTCAGAGCGGAGGTGAATGTATCCAGCATCGACCCCGAATAAGCCAGAGAGCTGGAAACCGAACCCAGCGCACCATTGTCGGACGACATGGTCTGGGCTGTTGACCAGACAGCGGCATTGTCAGCGGCAGAGCTGATTTTAAGGCCGGTCGAAATCTGGTTCTGTGTGGTTTGCAGGTTTCGCTGCGTTGCGGCCAGATTCTGAAGGGCGGTGAGGGCGGAGGTATTTGTTAAAAGGCTGCTCATATTTAAATGTCCTTGTGATGGGATGTGTTCGAGAGGACATTCCGGATTTGCACCGGAACAAAGAGGCGGCATCATGCCTTTGGGTCATATTTTTTGGCGACCAACTCTTTGTATGGCAACCATAAGTTGTATTTCTTAATAAAGACTTACGCTACAGAATATTTTGCAGATTTAATACACCGACCGCACAAGGCTGCCGACAAGGATATTCCAGCCATCCACCAGCACAAAAAACAAAACCTTGATCGGCAGGGAAATCACAGATGGCGGCAGCATCATCATGCCCATCGACATGGTGACTGTCGCCACAATCATATCAATCACCAGAAAGGGCAGTGCGATCAGAAAGCCGATCTCGAAGCCGCGCCGCAATTCCGAAATCATGAAAGCGGGCACCAGCGTGCGCATATCCACCTGCTCTTCCTCACCCGGCTGTGCTGCGGGCGTGGCGTCAGTCCGGCTGAGGTCCTCGAAGAGTTGCAAGTCCTTGGGCCGCACCTGCTTCAGCATGAAGCTGCGGAAAGGCGCCGAAATTTTGCTATAGGCCTCCATATCGCTGATTTGCGCAGTCATCAGCGGGCGAATGCCCATGCCCCAGGCCTGATCAAAGGTCGGTGCCATCACATACAGGGTCATGAACATCGACAGGCTGATCAGAACCAGATTGGCGGGTGTGGATTGCAAACCGATGCTGGAGCGCAGAAACGAAAAGGCGATGACAAAACGGGTGAAGCTGGTCATCATCACCACAAGGCCGGGCGCCAGCGACAGAATGGTCATGACACTGGCGAGCTCAATCGCACGGCCCGTTACAGGACTGTTCGAGAGCAGATTGCCCGGAGCCTGCTGGGCCAGTGCGGCACCAGCCATGCACAGCAACATCAAAACAATGGCCGCACTGACCATGACAAACCGGATTTTGAACGAATTCATTTCACAACTAGCCCTCTGATTATAATTTCACGCACCAAGCCCTTGGAACGGGTTTGCGCCCGGTCTGTCAGATCCTCTTTCAGCTGAAGAAACGAGCTTGGCCCCTCAAAGCTGGCTGAGCTCAGGCTGTGCAGATAGGCCATAAAATCTCCGGAAATTTCCGAAGCCAGCGCCGCCGTGTTTTGGGCTGATTTGGCATTCATAATCATATCCGCCTCCAGCCGGACAAATACGCTGGCTGGATCCGCAAGGTTGGTCAGCACAACAGGAACGGGCAATGCTGTCAGTGCCTCGGCCTCGACGGGTGCAGCGGCTGCGTCCTTGAGCGGGGCGGGCTTGGCCTCGGCTTCTTTTCCAGGTGACTCTCGGGCCGGGGCGTTCTGTGTGGTGACGGTGGGTGCAGGCATGACGCGACCCGCTTCGGCCTTGCGAACCAGATAATAGGCTGAACCGCCCCCCGCTGCCGCGGCAAGCAGCGTGGCAATGCCCACGCCTATGGCCTGGGTTATGAAAGAAGGTTTATGGCCCTCAGTCTTGTCTGCGTCTGGCTGGGCGGCCACACTATTCTCCTGTGTTGAAACCAGGCCCCCGGATGCGGGCAGGCCAGCTAGAAAGGCCAGAAAATATCGTAAAGCTGCTGCCCGGCTGACGGCTGCTGCACCTCGCTCAGGCGTCCGCGCCCGCCATAGGAAATGCGGGCCTCGGCGATTTTGTCGTAAGCCACTGTATTGTCCTTGGCGACATCGGACGGGCGGACAATGCCGGCAACGGTGAGAACGCGCATTTCAAAATTCACCCGCACCTCCTGCGAGCCGGACACGATCAGATTGCCATTGGGCAGAACATCCGTGACAACAGCCGCCACGGCGAGCTGGATTTTTTCAGCGCGATCCACTGTGCCGGTGCCATTGGTCGAGGATTTTGACTCAAGATCGGTGCTGCCCGCCACAGAAGCTGGCAAAGTCAGTGTCCAGCTTGATGTGGCCTTGGCCTCGCGCGAGCGGGTTGATGTATTGTCAAAGGTGGCCTTGTCATTGATGGAAATATTCACGGTGAGAATGTCACCCGGCTTGACCGCGCGCCCGTCCTGATACAGCCCGGCGCTATGCTCGTCCCATAAGGATACGCCATGCGGCCTGATTGGTTTGACAGCCTTGCTGTTCACCTCAGTCGTGGCCGCAAGCCCGCTGCCCACAGGCGACATGGCCGGTTCCTGATGGAAATCCGCCAGTTGCGGCCCGCAGCCCGCCAGAAGACAGCCCGACACAAGCAGCAACAGCCGCAGAGGAATATTCACGCAAGAGGGATTGTGTTTCATGACTGCGGGCGCTTCATAAGTGTTTGTCCGTATCTTTTGGGCCTGCAAGCGCCGAGGTGAGGCGCGCGGCCTGCTCGGCGGGCATTTCCGCCAGAATGAGGCTGGCGCTGCGGGGCGGTAATTTGGCAATAATGGCCGCGCCCAGTGTTTCATCCATCATGGCCAGCTGTGCGGCGGCAGCATCCGGCTTCATTTTCAGATAAATGGCGATTTTTCCCTCGTCGGCCAGCCGCAGAAACGCCTCATGCTGCTTCACCAGCGCTTCCACCTCGGCCTTTCTGGCCTCCAGCTCCGTCATGCGCAGGGCAATTTCAGACTGCAATTTCATAAGCTGTGCGGTTTCAGCCACCGCCTTGGCATTGGTGATGGTCGGCACGAGATTCTGGCAATACGTGGCCACATCGGGAATCAGCGCTGGCTCAGGCGCGGGCGAAGGCTTGACCACCGGCGCTTTGTTTGCGGCCGATTTTTCAGCCGGATCTGCTTCGCCGGCCTGTGCGGCCCCGCCGGCCACACCCAGTGCAACCATACACACACATGAAACATGCCGGAGAAAAGCGATCATCAGGAAAAACCAGAGTGTTGGTGCGCAAAAGGGCAGATATGCCGCCACAGCAGCGGTAAGACAGTTTTAACTTTAAAGTTTAAGTCTTGTGCGAACCTGATCAGGCCTATTGCACGACCAGATCGGCCTGCAGGGCACCGGCTGTTTTGATTGCCTGTAAAATAGCAATAATATCAACAGGCTTCAGGCCGATCTGGTTGAGGCCGCGCACCAGCGACTGCAAATTGACCCCGTGCAGAATGGCCAGACGCCCGCCATCCTGCATCGCATCAATCATTGTGTCGGGCACAACAACCGTCTGCCCCTTGGATTTGGCATTGGGCTGTGAGACCTTGGGCTGCTCGGTCACCCGCACGGTCAGATTGCCATGTGTGACCGCCACAGTGGAGATGGTCACATCCTGCCCGATAACAATCGTGCCGGTGCGTTCATCCACCACCACGCGTGCGGTCATATCCGGCTGAACCGGCAGGTCGCCAATTTCGGACATATAGCGCACCGGCCCGACACCCGCCGGAATGGTGACCGCTACCGCGTGATTGTCACTCTCGAAGGCGCTTTTCATATGATAATTATGCACGGAGTAGGCATTGATCGCATCGGCTACGCGGATGGCGGTTTTAAAATCCGGATTTTTTAAATCCAGCATAAACGAACGGGCTGTGCCAAAATTATCCGGCACTTCCTTTTCAACAATCGCGCCATTGGCAATGCGGCCCACAGTGGGCACGCCCTGCGTCAGAATTTCAGCCTGTCCCTGCGAGGCAAAACCGGAAATGGCAATGGCGCCCTGTGCCACTGCATGAATCTCGCCATCCGCGCCCTGCAAGGGTGTCATGATCAATGTGCCCCCTTGCAGCGAGGTGGCATCGCCAATAGCCGAAACCGTAATATCCACCCGCGAGCCGCGCGCCGCGCCTGCGGGCAGATCGGCTGTCACCATCACACCCGCCACATTGCGCGCGCGCAGCGAGGCGCCGCGCACATTCACCCCGACATGATCCAGCATGGACTGCATGGCCTGATCGGTGAAGGGGGCATTGCGCAGCGAATCCCCTGTACCGGTGAGGCCGACAATCAACCCATAACCGACAAGCTGATTGTCCCGCAGCCCGCGTATGGCGGTAATATCCTTCAGCCGCACCTCCGCTTGGGCTGGCAGCGCGCAGACCACATAGGCCAGCAGCATGAGAATCATGCGCCGTCTCATCAGCTTGCACCCACAAGCACAGTGCCGTCGGCCTGCACAACCCCGCTGATCGTGCGTCCCGAATCGAGATTGCGCAGACTCACCGTTTCCCCCGCACTGCCCGATTGCAGGGCCGTGGCATAGGTGAGAATGGTCAATGCACCCTCCTGATAAATCACCGGCACCCGCGCCCCATTGACGATCAGCCTAGCGTCACCCACGGCCACTTTTGTCACCGGCTGGCCGGAAAGCAGCGTGCGCCGCGCCACGCGGCCCAGCAGTTGCGCCCGCGTATCAATGACACCGGCGGGCAGAAGCCCTGAAATCTGCGCATCGACCAGCATATCGTCCTGCACGATCTGTCCGGGATAGATGGTGAAGGCGGGTACCGGCAGGCGGTGCGCCTCCTGTGCAGCAACAGGGGCTGACCCTGTTACGGCCTGAACCAGCACCGCGATCACCCCAAAAACCGGAACATATCTGCTGATCTGATGATCGGTCATCCGCATGGCACCCCTATCGCATGGCCTGCGTCAATGTCTGGGACATCTGGTCGGCGGCGGTGATCACCTTGGAATTCATCTCATAGGCGCGCTGGGCCGAAATCATAGTGGTGATTTCAGCCACGGGGTCCACATTGGAGCTTTCGAGAAACCCCTGACGGATTGTGGCAAAACCGGGGTCGCCCGGCACACCCACAACCGGCGTGCCGCTGGCCTCCGTCTGACGCATCAGATTGCTGCCGATAGATTCAAGGCCGACATCATTGGCAAAGGTGGCAATCGTCAGCTGGCCAAGAGTCAGGGGTGTGGTCGAGGTGGGGATGGTTGCCGTCACCAGACCGGACTGGCTGACCGAAACGCTGGTGGCATTGGTGGGCACGGTAATGGCGGGGTCCACCGCATAGCCATCCATGGTCACCAACTGCCCCTTGGCATTGGTGTTGAACGGGCCTGCGCGGGTATAGAGCGTCTCGCCATTGGGGTCGGTGACTTGAAACCAGCCATGCCCGTTGAGGGCGAGATCAAACTGATTGCCGGTCTGGGTCAGTTCGCCCTGAAGGTTCAGTTTGCGGATGGCGGCGGTGCGCACGCCAAGGCCAAGCTGCGCCCCTTCCGGCACCACAGAATCGGTGCCGCGGCTGGACACGCCCTGCAAGCGCACCGACTGATACATCAGATCGGTAAATTCAGCCCGCGAGCGCTTGAAGCCGGTTGTATTGATATTGGCGACATTATTGGCAATCACTTCAAGATTCAGCTGCTGGGCGTTCATGCCCGTGGCGGCAATGGACAAGGCTCTCATTTCATCACCCTTTTTAAATATCTGAAAAATTTATCAAATGGCCATACGGCTGAGTTCCTGATAGGCGCTCACGGCCTTGTCACGCAGCGAGAGGGCCACCTGAAAGGTTGTCTGCGCATTCATGACAGCATCCACCACCTGCTGCGTGGTTGCCCTGCCTTGAATGCCCGCCACGGCGGTGGACTCAGCGCCTTTGAAACTGTCCACGGCCTCGCTGAGCATTTTCGTAAAATCATTTCCCGCCCCGGCGGCGCTGGCGGCTTCGGCAGAGGCCGGCACGCCGGTCACGGCAGAGGTCAAGCTTGAAACAACAGGTGACACAAGAGCAACAGCCGGGATCATGATGAGTTCCTTAAAAGATCGATGGTCATGGAGATAAGCTGGCGGGCCTGCTGCGACACTTGCAGATCCGCCTCGTAAGAATGGTTGGCCTCGCGCATGTCGGCCACTTCGGTCAGAATATTGACATTGGGCATTTTCACCGCACCATTGATGTCAGCCGCCGGATTGCCGGGGTCCTGCACCACAGGAAAGGCGGAAGTGTCAAAGCCGATCTCGCGCACCTGCACCACCGGCACGCCGCTGGCCTTGTCCAGCTCTGAGCTGAAGGTGATGGTTTTGCGCATATAGGGGTCGGAGCCGGGCGTTGCGCCGGTGGATTGCGCATTGGCAATATTTTCCGACACAATACGGATGCGGGCCGATTGCGCCTGCAGTCCAGACCCGGCAACGGTCAGTGCGGCCTGTAACGGATCAATCATGTCTCACTCACTTTGCCGCCATATTGAGCATCTGATGAAACGCGCGGGTGATCGCGGTATCGAGCGAATAGCTGCGGTGAATGTCGCTGGCCTTGATCATTTCCTGCTCCAGCGTCACCGCATTGCCGGAATGGGTGATTTCCCATGCGCTGCCGACAACTGAACGGGTGTTCAGGTCTGCGGTCGGGTCAACCGCAATATGTCCCGGATGGGTCGTGGAGAGAGAAAACCCGGTATGATCTCCCCCGTCCGCGACCAGAGCGGAAAAGGGCTGAACATCCTGTGCCACATATCCGGGCGTATTGGCATTGGCGACATTACGCGCCACCACCGCCTGACGGCTGGACAGCCAGTCAAGATGCTGGGTTGCAAGCGCAAGAATGGAATCGACCACGGTTTCAAGCCTTTTGATCTTCAAAACTAAAGCTGATGTTAACCATGTAATCTTGCCTGTAGCTGGCCAGCTGCTCCTTGAGCGCATGATGTTTTTAAGTAAAAATGCGTCGTGAGCGTCCCTTCTCCCTTTGGGAGAAGGACAGGATGAGGGCATTTTCATGCGTTTATGCCCCTCACCCCAACCCTCTCCCCGCAGGCAGGGAGAGGGAGCCGATTCCGTTTAAAAACACAGTGCTTTAGCGCAGCCGTGCCGCCTCCTTCTTTTTATTCAGATAAGTGATGAGGCGGGCGACAGCCTTGTAAAATTCAGCCGGAATCATCTGGTCCACTTCAACCTGCGCATAAAGCGAGCGGGCCAGCGGCTTGTCCTCGAACACCGGAATATTATGCTTCTCGGCCATGGCGCGAATGCGCAGGGCCACATGATCCTGACCCTTGGCCAGCACCTTTGGCGCGCCGCCCTCGCTGCTGTTATAATACAGCGCGACAGCAAAATGGGTGGGATTGGCCACCACCAATGTCGCGCGGGGCACGGCCGCCATCATGCGTTTGCGCGCCCGCATCAGCGCGACAGAGCGCAGGCGCGCCTTGACCATCGGGTCCCCTTCGGTCTGTTTCCGCTCGTCCTTGATTTCCTGCTTGGTCATGCGCAGATCCTGCCGCCAGCGAATCCGCGACCAGACAATATCCGCCGCCACCACAACACCAATCACCGCGCACAGTAGCGCCAGCAAGCGGACAATAATTTCAACCATGAATTCCGGAATCACCCGCACATCCAATGCGGAAAGGCCGATAATGGCCGCCTGCCGCTCCCTCACGAAGATCAGCACCACAATGCCCGCCCCCGCCAGTTTCACCAGACTTTTCAGAAACTCAACCAGACCGGCAAGGCTCACCAGCCGGTGCCAGCCCTCCAGCGGCGATATGCGGGAAAAGGCCGGAGCGATCCGGCTCAGCACCAGTCGCGGCGGATTTTGCAGCACACTGGCAAGAATGCCGCCAATCATCAGAATCGCCACAATCGGAAGCATAAAACCCGCCATATAGAGGCAGATTTCATAGAGGAGAAAATTGGCATCGCCCGCAGAATTGAGATGAATCCGCCCGGCTTCATCCAGCAATGTGCTCAGAACATGTGTCAGCTGACGGCCATCGGCGGGCAGAAAAAAAATCATTGCACAGAGCAGGCCGCCAAAGCTCATGAACACGCCCACCTCGCGCGAGACCGGAACCTTGCCTTCCTCGATCGAGTCCTGAATACGCTTTTCACTGGCCTGTTCGGTTTTACTGTCGCGGTCGTCCGTCTCTGACATTCATGTGCCTCCGAATTTCGTCGCCTCTGACCTTTGACGCTATTCGGAAGGCGCATCCTCGCCGATTTCAATTTCACCGCGCGCCACCATATCCAGCACGGTCTGGGCAATCGAACTCTGGGCCTTGGCGATTTCCACGGGGCGGGCGGCGCTGCCTGTGGCCAGTTCGGCCTCCACCATGCGCCGCCCACGGGCCGCCAGTGAGGACAGCACCGCCTCGGTAATATCAGCATCGGCCTTGCGCAAAGCCAGAATGACAACATCCGTCGAAATTTTCTCAAAAAGAACCGCGCGGTCTTTGGCGCTGACCTTGACCAGATCCTCGAAGCTGAACAGGCGCTTGCGCAATTCCTTGGCCATGGCCGGATCACTGGCCTCGACGGTGCGCATCGCCTCCTCCATATCCGCGCGGCTCATCCGGTTGAGCACATCAGCCAGCCGGATGACCGATTCAAGGCTGGCATTGGCGGGGCGTGACAGCAACAGATCCTCATGCAGGCGTTTTTCCAGCACCCGCAATACGCTTTCCATCACAGGGCGCATATTCAGCATCCGCCCCACCAGCTCATTGCGCAGCTCTTTGGGCAGACGTCCCATGATCGCCGCCGTCGAGGAGGGTGTGAGGCGGGACAAAACCAGCGCGATAATCTGGGGGTGCTCTTTTTCCAAATAGGCGGATAAAACGGATTCAGACACCGTTGAAAGCCGCTGCCAGATCGACTGGTTGGAATTGCCCAGCACCTCCGACATGATTTCGGCAATCTGCTCGGTGGGCAGAACACCTGTGAGTAACTGCTCAACCTGCTCGGCTGTGCCTTCCAGATCGACATCGCTGGAGAACTGACCGGCAAATTCCTCAACCAGTTCCTCCAGCACCGCGATGGGCAAAGCGCCAAGCCCTGCGGCAGAACGGGAAATATCTCTCAGCTCATTGGCATCGAAATGTTTGAGCAACTGGCTGGCCAGCGGCTTTCCCAGCGCCAGCAGCAAGGCCGCCGCCTTGTCCGGCCCCCGCAGGTGACGGTTTTTTTCGTCGCTGATAACCTGAACGCGCGTGGTCATATCATTCACATTTCAACTGAAAACCCATATTAAAGACTGCGCTCGTCCACAGACGAGCCGACAATCTCGGTCAGCGATACGCCAAAACGGGCTGAATCTTCCTCGACAACCACAACCTCGCCACGGGCGATGACACGGCCATTGACCACAACATCCACCGGCTCGCCCACACGGTGATCGAGGGGCACAACGGCGCCGCGACCAAGGCGCAAAAGATTGGACACCGGCATGGTTGCCGAACCCAGCACCACCTGCACTGTCACCGGAATGCGCATAACCCCCTCGATATTGGGGGCGGCATCCGTGCTGCGGGTGCCCATGGGGCCCTTGAACGGCTCCGGATCGGGCTCGGGCTCCGGCTCCGGCAGCTCAAAATTCATATCGGTTTCCATTGACTCTTCAGAACTGTCCATTGTCCACCACAGGGTTAGGGGTTCAGCCGATCAGGCCGTTCATAAATTCGGTTTCCTCGTCGATTTTTTCTTCAATTTTAACAGTATAGCCGCCATCTATCTGGCCAAGCTCGCACCAGAACAGCGCCTGCTCATGGCTGAGCAGCTTGACGCGCAGATTCGTGGTGGAGGGCAACAGCAAAATTGTTCCCACATCCAGCCGGCCAATCTCGCCCAGTGTCATGTTCGGACGTTCGATCACGGCCTGAACCGACACCCGCGTGCGCTGGATTTCGCGCTCGATGTTCTGGCTCCAGCCGTGATCCGCCACCACCGATTCCGGTTCGCGGCGTGTCAGTGCCGATTTCAGCGGCAGAAGTGCGGCCTGCGGTATGACAATGTAAAAATGGCCGCCCGCACCTAAAGCCTGAAACCCGACATCCACCATCATCATCGGCTGGTTGCGCCGCCCAACCCCCAGGAGATCAAGCCGGGTCTCGATGCGCTCATGCTTCATGTGGATATGCGCGCATTCGGCAAAGGCCACCTTCAGCGAGGCGCAAACCTGCTCGAACATCACCCCCGCCACCCGCAGGCTCAGAGGAGTCAGCTCCATTCCTGTCAGGGCCGTATTGACCGAGGGCGCCCCCAGCAACACCTCAAGAAAGGCATAGATAAAGGGCTTGTCCAGCCCAACCAGCACCATCTGATCCCATTCGGGCACTGTATGGACGCCGGTTAAAATTGTGTCTGACCAATCATCCAGCACGGCCCCCAGCGGGATTGTTTTGATGTCCTGAATGGCAAAATAGGTCGGCGTGACGGTCAGGTGGCGCATGGCCTGCGCACAGTCGAGGGCCAAGCGTTCAAACACCACTTTCACCATCGGCCAGCGGTCAACCGGCGTGGAGGACTCAAACATTTTGCCGGAGCGCTCATCAAGCGGCGAGGTCGGACGGTCGGCACGATGTGTCATGGCCGTGAACCCGCTGTGCGGCTATGCAATATCGAACGCATTTACGTCCCCGCTGAAACCGTTGCGCTTTCCACCTGATCAATGGTGGGGCGGTCATAGGCTGAAATGGTTTTACGGCCATGTTCCAGCGCGATCTGCGGCATCGCACCATTCATAAAGGCCAGAAGGGTTTGCTTGACAATAACATAGAGCCTGCACCGCTTTTCACGCACCACCTTCACCGAATGCGCCAGCGGGCCGATAATGCCATAAGACATGAAAATGCCGGCAAAGGTGCCGACCAGTGCCGCGGCAATCAGATGGCCCAGATGTTCGGGCGGCTGGTCAAGCTCCCCCAGTGCATGAACAACCCCCAGAACCGCAGCCACAATGCCCAGCGCCGGCAAACCATCGGAAACGGCGGTCAGCGCCTGATAGGGCTTGAGCTTGTCGCGTTTGATGGTCTGGATTTCCTCATCCATCAAGGCTTCAATCTCATGGGTGCGGGCATTGCCGATAATCATCAGGCGACAATAGTCACAAATGAAAAAGGTCAGTTCGGCATTGGCCAGCACTTTGGGAAAGGCCAGAAAAATCGAGGATTCTTTCGGATTGTCCACATGCCCCTCAATCTCGTTGCGGCCCTTGGCGCGCAAATCCCGCATCAGCACATAAAGCACGCCCAGAACATCGAGATAATCCTGCTGCTTGACCCCCTTGCCGCTGATCGCCTCCAGACAGCCTTTGCCGGTATCCTTGATGGTGCTCATCGTATTGGCGACAATGAATGTGCCCAGCGAACAGCCGCCAATGATCACCAGCTCCATAGGTTGCCAGATCACGCCCAGATTGCCGCCAATCGCGGCATAGCCGCCCAGCATGGACGCAAAAGCGACAATCAGGCCAATGATGAAATTCAATGTCGGACTCCCCCGGTCTGTTCTGCGGCCATGGCAGATATGAACGGCCAATTCCTAGCGGCGGAGACTTGCGCGGGGCTGGTTGCGGGGCCGTTTGTCGGCCCGCAAGCCTGAAGCAAGCCCGGTGTCACACAGTGCACACACCCCGCCGCGCGGCGGATGATCCGGTTTCAGGCTTGAGGACAGATGCAAACCAATTTTGCCATTACGCTTTCGGCACAGGTGGCGCTGGAACGGCGCCTGGCCACGGTTGCGCATAATATTGCCAATATGAACACGGTCGGTTTTCGCGCGGAAGGCGAAAGTTTCGAGGCGTTTGTGTCGCGCGGGGCGGATCTGGGTGTGTCCTACACGGTGCCGCAGGCGCTATATATTTCACTGGAGCAGGGTGAGCTGACCAAAACCGACAATCCGCTGGATGTCGCGCCCACAGGCAATGGCTGGCTGGCGATCAACACGCCCAAAGGCACGGCTTATACCCATGATGGCCGGATGCAGATTTCGCCCGAAGGCGAATTGCAGACCCTGACCGGCCATCAGGTGCTGGATTCGGGTCTCTCGCCCATCCGGCTTGATCCGGCAGCGGGCGCGCCGACCATCACCCGTGACGGCATGATTGTTCAGGGCAAAACCCCTGTCGGCACTATCGGAGTTTTCAGCCTTGACCCCGCGGCCAAACTCACGCGCAATGACACTTCATCGGTTCTGTCGGACAAGCCTGCCACGCCGGTGCAGGATTTTACCAAAACAGGGCTTGTGCAGGGCTTCACCGAGGGCGCCAATATAAATCCGGTGCTGGAAATGGCCAAGATGATGGAAATCAGCCGGGCATTTGAACAGGTCACCAATACCAATCAGGTCAATGATCAATCCATGTCCGATGCCATTAAAACGCTCGGTTCCAACGCATGAGCAGGACGGGCGCGCTCGAAAGACTGGCGCGGGTGGTGGAGGATTTTGCCCGCCAGCCGGATTTTATCTCGCTGGCGGGGCAGATCACCGAAATTTCGCCCGGCTTTTGCAAGGTGGCCGGTCTGTCCCAGGCGGTCAAGCTGGGTGATTATGTCACGTTGCCGCATGAGGATCATCTGACTTTGGGCGAAATCCTGCGCATTGATGCCGGATCTGTCACTGTCAAATTTTTTACACCGCCGGCAAACCTGTCGCTGGGCAGCTATGTGCGCCATTTTGGCCGTTTGGCCCTGCGCCCGCATATCAGCTGGAAGGGCCGCGTCATCAATGCGCTGGGCCAGCCGGTGGATGATGGTGCGGCACTGCTTTCAGGGCCGGACAGTTTCAACATCAATGCCAACCCGCCCAATGCCATGCGCAGGGGCCGCGTTTCCACAAAAATCATGACCGGCATTCGGGTGATTGATTGTTTCACGCCCATATGTGCTGGCCAGCGTCTGGGCATTTTTGCCGGTTCAGGCGTGGGCAAATCCACGGTGATGAGCATGATGTCGCGCGCCAGCGGCTTTGATTCGGTGGTGATTGGCCTGATCGGCGAGCGCGGGCGCGAGGTGCGCGAATTTTTGGAGGATGCGCTGGGCGACAATAAAGCCAATACGGTCTGCGTGGTGGCCACAGGCGACGAAAGCCCGATGATGCGCCGCCTTGCCCCCAAAACCGCAACGACCATTGCCGAATTTTTCCGCAGCCGTGGCGACAATGTGCTGCTGATTCTCGACTCGGTCACCCGCTTTGCCCATGCGGCGCGGGATGTGGCCATGGCGGCGGGCGAACCGGCGGTGGCGCGCGGCTATCCGCCCAGTATTTTCAGTGATCTGCCCAAATTGCTGGAACGTTCCGGCCCGGGCGAGAGCGGAACCGGCACCATCACCGGCATATATTCCGTGCTGATTGATGCCGACAACCATAATGACCCGATAGCCGATGCCATACGCGGCACATTGGACGGCCATATTGTGCTGGACCGCGCCATTGCTGATCAGGGCCGCTATCCGGCCATGAATATTTTAGGCTCGATCTCGCGCCTCGCCCATCATGTCTGGTCGCCGGAGGAACGCGAGCTCATCCTCAAACTCAAGGCCATGATCGCCCGCTTCGAGGACACGCGCGACCTGCGCCTGATGGGCGGCTATCAGAGCGGAATGGACCCCGAACTCGACCGCGCGGTTGAAATGGTGCCCAAAATCTATGCGGTGATGACGCAATCCCCCTTCAGCCCGCCCAGCGGCGACCCCTTCCGAGACCTTGCCGATGCCCTGCGCAATACCCGCAATCACGCCGCCGAGGCCTCGATCGCCAGTGCATGAACGCCGCTGATCAGGTCTTCGGCCAGCACCTGATGGATGGCGCGGTGCATGGCCAGGCGGGACATGCCGGCAAAGGCCGCGGATTTTATGCGGATGCGATAATGGGTCTCGCCGCCCTCCCGCGCCCCCGAATGGCCGTGATGCTGCTGCGATTCATCAATCACCGCCAGCACATGGGGCGAAAACGCGGCTTCAAGTTTGGTTTTCATAATTTCACTGCGCATTTTTAACCTTTCACATTTATCTGGCGATCTTAAACATTTGATGGGCACGATGTCGCAATTTTTGTGTTAGTGTCGCATGGATTCTTGCCGAACGATGATTCAGGGACATATCTTAGACTGATGAGTACACATTCAAATATTTTTGATAAAATTCGTGTGAAGCCCAAGGGCAATCAGCCTGTCGTGGATCATGGCCCGCCCTGCGCCAAAGCGGGGTGCCGTGAACGAGGCATTCACCGTGCCCCCATGGGCCGCAACCATGAAGGCATGTTTTTCTGCTTTTGTGTGGACCATGTGCGCGAATATAACGCCACCTATAATTATTTTGACGGCATGAGCGATGAGGATGTCGCCAAATATCAGCGTGACGCCATTGTCGGCCACCGGCCCACATGGGCCATGGGGGTCAACCGCGCCGCCAAGGGCCACCGCGAGGAAGGCCATGCCCCGGGTGGCTTCAGGGATCCGTTCAATATGTTTGGCGGGCGCATGGCCGACCCCGAGGTGGAAAAGCCGCGTCGTTCCTATGCCGCCACCCGCGCTCTGAAAACCATGGGGCTGGACGAAACCGCAGATGCGGATACGATAAGAGCCAAATATAAAGAGCTGGTCAAACGGATGCATCCTGATGCCAATGGCGGCGACCGTTCCAGCGAGGAAAGATTGCGCGAGATCATTCGTGCCTATAAAGAATTGAAAACGGCAGGGCTTGTGTGAAAGTCCGGCTTGATAGGTGAAAAGGCCCCGGCCTCAACTGAGGGTGCGGGAATCGGAGGTATGATGCAAAGCGTGATTCATCAGCGGCAGGGCGCAACACAGTCTCATATGCCGGATGCAACATTTTCTGTGCGGGAACTGTTCGGGTTTGACTCAGACATGGTCGTGGCCGGTTATGCCGAACCCAACGAGCATGTGCCCGACCTTGACCCGGACTATCTGTTCGACAAGGACACCACACTCGCCATTCTGGCCGGTTTTGCCTATAACCGCCGCGTTATGGTGACCGGCTATCACGGCACCGGCAAATCCACCCATATTGAGCAGGTGGCGGCGCGCCTCAACTGGCCCTGTGTGCGTGTCAACCTCGACAGCCATATTTCCCGCGTCGATCTCGTGGGCAAGGACGCCATTGTTCTGAAAGACGGCAAGCAGATCACCGAATTCCGTGACGGCATTCTGCCCTGGGCGCTGCAAAACAATGTGGCGCTGGTCTTCGACGAATATGACGCGGGCCGCCCGGATGTGATGTTTGTCATTCAGCGCGTGCTGGAAGTGTCGGGCCGCCTGACCCTGCTCGACCAGAACCGCGTCATCCGCCCGCACCCCGCCTTCCGGCTGTTTGCCACCACCAATACGGTGGGTTTGGGCGACACATCCGGCCTTTATCATGGCACACAGCAGATCAATCAGGGCCAGATGGACCGCTGGTCGATTGTCACCACGCTCAACTATCTCCCGCATGACAAAGAGGTGGATATTGTGCTGGCCAAGGCCAAGCATTACACCGGCAAGGAAGGCCGCGACATTGTCAGCAAGATGGTGCGCATTGCCGACCTCACCCGCAATGCCTTTATGGCCGATGACCTCTCCACCGTCATGAGCCCGCGCACCGTCATCACATGGGCTGAGAATGCCAATATTTTCAAAGATATTGGCTTTGCCTTCCGCCTCACCTTCCTGAATAAATGCGACGAGCTGGAGCGCCCGCTGGTGGCTGAATTCTACCAGCGCTGCTTTGGCGTGGAACTGCCGGAAAGCGCATTGAATGTGGCGCTGAGCTGAGGGGATGCCAACGATCAGCACCTTTTATGGCATTTTGATTCAGATGTTCTGGAACGATCATGCGCCACCTCATTTTCATGCGCTTTATGCTGAATATGAGGTCTTGATTGACATCAGAACATTAGAAACCATAAAGGGTGATTTCCCGCGCCGCGCGCTGGCTTTGGTTTTGGAATGGGCGCAAACGCATAGGACAGAACTCATTGAGGATTGGGAGTTATGCGAACACAATCATCCGCTCAAGAAAATAGCTCCATTGGTGTAACGCCGCCTATTCGACCCCAAATGCCCTGGCGCGTTGCCCATGTTATCGCTTTGCCGGAATTCAGATTGCGCGTTACCTTTCGTGATGAAACCACTGGCATTGTCGATATGAGCAGGCTTGTTCAGGCAGCGGATGCAGGTGTTTTTGCCGCACTCGCCAATCCTGAGCGCTTCGCGCAAGTCAGGGTTGAATATGGTGCAGTGACATGGCCGGGGGAAATAGACCTTGCACCAGACGCTATGTATCGCGCCATTGCCTCGTCCGGGTATTGGGTGTTGTGATGGATTTTTACGTTTTATCAGCCTGAAAAAGAATAATGACCACCAACCGCAAGCCCGCTTCAAAATCCGAAAGCCCGCAGGAGCCATTCCGGCGGGCGGTGGCCTCCTGTATGCGGGCCATATCGCGCCATCCGGAGCTTGATGTTGGCTTTGGCACCGAAAAGCCGTCGCTGATTGCCGGTGAGGTGCCCAAAGCCCGCCTGCCGGAGCCTCCCCGCAAGATCACAGCGCGCGATGCCGCCCTTGTGCGCGGCCATTCTGATGCCATGGCGCTGCGCCTCGCCTGCCACAATGATGCTGTGCACCGCAAGCTGGCGCCGCAGGGGCAACTGGCGCGGGCGCTGTTTGATGCCGTTGAGCAGGCGCGGGTGGAATCGATCGGCGCGCGCCGCATGGCCGGTGTGGCGCAAAATCTCAATGTCATGCTGGACGAGCGCCTGACCAAAAGCAATCTGGCCGAGGTGATTGATCAGGCCGACGCACCGCTGGACGAGGCCGTGGCCTTGATGGTGCGCGAGCGCCTCACCGGCGAAAAACCGCCGCAGGCCGGGCAAAAGATTGTCGATCTCTGGCGCGACTGGGTTGAGGCCCGCGCGGGCAGCGACCTTGATCTCCTCTCCGGCCGCATTGAAGACCAGAAAGCCTTTGGCAAGCTGATCCATAAGGTTCTCAACGACCTCGACATGGGTGAGGAGGCCTCGCTGGAGCGTGAGGATTCGGAAGAAGAATCCGAATCCGATCAGTCCGATGAGGGTGACGCCGATGTGGACGGCGAATCTGCCGAGGAGCAGACCGGCGAGACCATGCAGTTGCAGGACTCTGACGACTCCTCCGACGAAATGGAAGACGGCACGATGGAGGCCGATGACGCCCCCTCAGGCGAGTTTCCGGAAGAATCGGACGCAGGCGAGGCCGATGAGGCCGCCGAAAACTGGAAACCGCCGGGAGCCGAAACAGCGCACCAGCGCAGCACGGATTATAAGGCCTATACCACCAAAAATGACGAGATGATTGCCGCGCAAGACCTTTGTGATCCGGAGGAACTGGATCGCCTGCGCAGCTATCTCGACAAACAATTATCAAATCTCTCCTCGGTGGTGGCGCGGCTGGCCAATCGCCTGCAACGCCGCCTGATGGCGCAGCAAAACCGCTCGTGGGAATTTGACCTTGAGGAGGGCATTCTCGACCCTGCGCGCCTCAGCCGCGTGATTGTGGATGCGCAGCAGCCCCTCTCCTTCAAGCGTGAAAAGGACATGGACTTCCGCGACACCGTGGTGACGCTGCTGATCGACAATTCCGGCTCGATGCGCGGGCGGCCCATCACCGTGGCGGCCACCTGTGCCGATATTCTGGCGCGCACGCTGGAGCGCTGCGGCGTCAAGGTGGAAATTCTGGGCTTTACCACCAAGGCCTGGAAGGGCGGGCAGTCGCGCGAGCAATGGTTGCAGGCGGGCAAGCCTGCCAATCCCGGCCGCCTCAATGACCTGCGCCATATCATTTACAAATCCGCCGATGCCCCCTGGCGGCGTGCCCGCAAGAACCTTGGCCTGATGATGCGCGAGGGGTTGCTGAAAGAAAATATCGATGGCGAAGCGCTGGACTGGGCGCATAAGCGCCTGCTTGGCCGCCCCGAACAGCGCAAAATTCTGATGATGATTTCGGATGGCGCACCGGTGGATGACTCAACTCTGTCGGTCAATGCCGGCAATTATCTTGAAAAACATCTGCGCTATATGATCGACGAGATTGAAAACCGCTCGCCGGTGGAACTGATCGCCATTGGCATTGGCCATGATGTGACGCGCTATTACAAGCGCGCCGTGACCATTGTCGATGCGGAAGAGCTTGGCGGCGCCATGACCGAGAAGCTCGCCGAGCTTTTTGCTGAAAATGCCAGACCGATGCGCCCGCAACCACGGCTGCGCAGCAGTGAGCGGCCAAAGGTTGAGGCGGCAAAGGTTACAGGCGCGAGATGATTATAACAGCAACAATCAGTAATGGCTTTAATATATTTCAATATGTCAAAGCCAGATAGACTGTATCTGTATATTCGCCTGTGTTAAAACCATTGATATTGGTAACTTGATCTTTCGTATCAATATAATAACCCCATGGAATATAGAGTGTGGTCATGACACTGTCATTGTCACCATCATAACTCTCATCAAGGCCGCTCCTGTAGCATCCCGATGTTTTTGTCCCATTCACACTTCCTGCGCCCGGTGTCACGGTGATGGACGTGACCTTGGCACCAGGACCTTTGCCCGTCGTAATACGCGTACCCGCATCACCGGTAAAGGCAACCTGACAGCCGATTGAGTCCAATCCGGCCCATGTCGGACTTGTCACGGTTCCGGACAATGATGTGGGCGCGGTTGGCCCCAGAGTCAGGTTATATTTATAGGAGGCAGCGCCAGTCTCCTTATTATATAAATATCGGGTTGACCCAGCATTACTATAAGAACGGTTTGCAGCCCCGCCATCTGCAGAGACATAAAAATCCTCACTGCAATAGACCGGCAGGCCAGCCGAACCCGAATAAACATGGCTCAAAGCCGTTGTTGAGCCCTGTGTTGCACTTAGATTAATGACTTTTGGTGTTGAAACGGCACTATCAACCGTACCAATGCCGCAGCCTCCCGGATTTGAGTTGATGGTCAAAGAGAGGGTCAAACTTCCGCTGGCACTGCCCTTTTGGCTCGCCTGCGCTTCTCCATGGAACAGGGCGGGAAAAACAGCAACAATCAGACACAGCACTAACTGCGTATAGCCAGTATGGCCTACCTGTCGGTTAGTTAAACTTTCGAAGATCGTCATAACGCAACTCCATACGCTTACTCAACACATGGCTGCACTTGTTACGTAAAAATGAGCCGTTGGATTCCAATAAGCGTAAGAGAGGTCGAAAAACAATTCGAATCGAAAATATGCATATTAATTCGAAGTAAACTATAAATTTTAAGAATTAATATTGACTTTGATTAAAATAAATCAATATATATAATTTATAAATAAAATTATTAAAATTTTATCATATATATAAAATTATATATATTTAATAATTACTCAAAAAATTTGATTTTGCATAGAGTTGTAAAAAATTATTATTCATAAAAACGAAATTCGCTCATAAAATAGACATTACCAAAGCATAATTTGCTCCAAAAGCAAAAATAATATTGACCTTATTAACACATCAGCAAAAGCATGAACGAACCCTGTCCGAATCAGGTTTCTTTGAATGTTTCTGATTTGTTTATGCGCTCTAATGTGCCACCCGGGCTGCGCAGCACAAAATATAGACCCTCCAAAAAAGAAACCCGCCGGAACATTCCGACGGGTATTAATATTTCTGTATCGATTTGAAGCGTTCAGGGTCGCGCAGGTTCGGACAGCGCTTCCACAGGGCGGATGGCCCTGAGCAGGGCACCGTAAGGAATCAGCGAGACAAGGGCAAAGCCGCATTTAACCGCAAAATCCCAATAGGCCAGATTTTGCCACAGCGGCACCATCATGCCGGGCGCTGGTGAGAACGGCACCGGCACCGACAGCGGTTCAAAACCGTAAAAGGCAATGCTGAAAAACAGCAATGTATCCACAGCCGAGCCAATCAGGCTGGCGGCCAGCGGCGCATGCCACCAGCTCTGTCGGCGCAGACGGTTGAACACACTGATGTCGAGCAGTTCGCCCACCAGATAGGCCGTGCCCGAGGCCACAGCGATGCGTGCAGGTGCCAAAGCCAGCGAAAGCGCAAAAGCAATAACAAAACCGAACCCCACCAGCTTACGGGCGGCAGAATTGCCATAACGGCGATTGGTCAGGTCTGTAATAAAAAAGGCTGCCGGATAGGTGAAGGCACCCCAGGTCAGATTATTGTCCATTCCGAAATAAGGAAAGGGATATTGCACCAGAATATTCGAGGCAACGACCACAAGAGCCATTGCAAACACAGGCAGGAGAAGCGGCTTCAGGTTTAACATGGGAAGTCCTAGCATGAGAAATGAACGGAGGGCTCCGTTCAGGCATAAAAAAACGCGGTGAGGACCACCGCGTTTCATATCTGGCAAAAGTGCCAAATTATTCAGCGGCAACCGCAGCAGCAGCCTGCTTCTTGACAATGTCACGCTTGAGCGCCAAAGCCCCGGCGGGCAGTTCTGCATCACGCGCTTTCAGCAAAAAGGCATCCAGACCGCCGCGATGCTCAACCGAGCGCAGGGCCGCAGCCGTCACGCGCAAACGAACCGAACGGCCCAGCAGGTCGGAGATCAGCGTCACATTGCACAGGTTTGGCAAAAAGCGGTGCTTGGTCTTGATGTTGGAATGGCTGACACGATGGCCAACCTGAACGCCAACACCGGTGAGTTCGCAACGACGGGACATATTTTCTTCCTTGATTAATGCCCGCTGCATAAATGCAGCCAGGCCGGATGTAAGTGTAAAGCGCAGCCCGGCCAATCCTTTGAAAGACAGCAGGACCACGCCAGAATTCGAGTGGCCGTTCATAGGGGAGATTGCAGAGCACGTCAAGCGCCAATGCGGATTTATAAAATCAGCATTGAAATATTTATATAAATTGCATCTGAATCGAGAAAATTTTTCCTTTCGGAAGGCTGCTGGTCAGGCCAGCGCGCCCAAAACCGCACCCAGAAAAATCAATCCGTCCTGCGCCGCAATGATACGGCGCAAAGGCAGGCCCTGCTGATAGAGCCGCATCATGGCGCCGGACGTCGCCAGAGACCAGCCACACCCTCCAAGCGTCAGGGCAAGTCCGATCGGCACAAGCCCGGCCTCAAGGGTCAGGCCATAGGCGGCACCCAGTGCCGCAAGCCCGGCCCCTGTCCACAGCTTAAGGCCAATTTTGTCGATAAAAGGCATGAGCACAGCCGAGGGAATATACATGGCCAGCATGTGCCAGGCGATAAGGCCGGTGATGGGTGCCGCCCCCAGCCCGCAACCCGCCAGCCAGCCGGGGGCCTTGCCCATCAGCAGGGTCATCACATACCAGGCCAGCCCTGCGCACAGGCTGGTGCCCCAAAACACACCTGCGGACACCTTAACCCGAACCTTCTCCTCATATGCGGCCGGTGCGGCAGGCAAAGTCAGCGCCACAGCCACAGCCAATACGGATATAGACCCCGCCCCCAGAAAAAGATGGGCGGGGGCAAACAGCTTGTCGCGCACAAAAATATCCGTCAGGGCAGGGGCGAGGATCATCACCAGCGCGCCCGCACCCGAGAGCTGAGCCAATGCTTTGCGCCCGCCGCCGCCCAAAGCCGCATGGCGGTAATAAAGACCGAACCCCTGTGCCAGCCCCAGCCAGAAAGCCCCCAGACCCAGCGGCACAAACTGTCCGGCCATAAAGCTCCATGCGGCCAGCAGCCCGCCCGCTATGCCCAGACTGCCGCCCAGCGCAAATGCGGTGCGCCGGCCAAACAGGCCGTCGAGCAATGACGCCGGAAAGCTGGCAACCATGCTCCCCAGCAGCCAGAGCGCATAGGGCACGCCCGCCCAGCCCGCTTGTGGTGCCAGAATCCGCGCAGCCGTCGGCAAAGCCACCAGAATGAGTGTTTGGGTCAGAAGCGACAGACCAAATCCGGCGGCCAGCCGCATATTATCCTGAGGTGCAATAGAGGGATCTGCCGATAATGGCCCGCATTCACAGGCGAGCTGTCCGGCATGGCTGAATGTGGTCATGGCGCAAGATCATCATCCGATAAGACACGCACCGCCGCCCCTTCCATATCTTCATATTGACCGGACTTCATGGACCAGACAAATCCACCCAGCCCCAGCAGTCCAAGCCCGAGAGCCATAGGCACAAGATAGAGCAGGATGGTCATCAGTTTGTCCTCAAAGAGCGCAGAGGGCTTTGAGCCCGCAAAGCATTGACCGTCACCAGAACCGATGAGCCGGACATGGCCAGAGCCGCAATCAGCGGGGTCACATAACCGGTCATCGCCAAGGGCAAGGCTATAACATTATAGATGATGCTGAAACTTAAATTTTCGATCATCAAGCGCTTGGCCCGTCTGGCCAGCCGTAAGCCGCTGACAATGGGGGCAAGCTGGTCGCCCATAAACACTGCATCGGCGCAGGCCTGCGCCAGATCCGCCGCTGTCACCGGCGAGATTGAGGCCGTGGCCGCCGCCAGTGCCGGCGCATCATTGAGGCCATCGCCAACCATCAGCACCCTATGGCCCTGCGCCTGCAAGGCCGTCAGAACGGCGGTTTTTTCGGCAGGCTTGACGCCCGCCTGCCATTGCGTGACGCCCAGCTGCGCCGCAATCGGGGCGACAGCCTCGGCCCTGTCACCGGACAGAATACCGATCTTATAGCCCTGCGCCTGCAAGGCCCGCAGCGTGGTGACCGCGTCATGGCGCAGATTTTGCTCTATATGCAAAATGGCGCTGCGTGCCCCCGCCTGCACCGCCAGAACCGAATTTCTATCGGGCAGACCGGCATCGGCCAGTCCGCAAAAGGTCGGCGACCCGAGCCGGACGGTCTGCCCGTCCACAAGCGTCTGCACGCCAGAACCGGAGATTTCCTCCACATCATCAAAAGGCACAACCGATGCGCCTGCCCGCGCCAGTGCTTTGGCCAGCGGGTGGTGACTGCTCTGGGCAAGGCGAAGCGCCAGCGCAAACAGATCATCCGGCACCTCGGCACGATTGGCAATGTCGGGGTCCGGCAAGGTCAATGTGCCCGTTTTGTCAAAGACAATCATATCAATATCGGCAAATCGCTCGATGGCGTCGCCCGCATTGAGCAGCAGACCGGCCCGGAACAATGCGCCGCTCGCCGCCACCTGCACCGCAGGCACCGCCAGCGCCAGCGCACAGGGGCAGGTGATGATCAGCACCGTAATCGCGGCAAGGATTGAATCATGCAAGCTTGCCCCGCGCGCCAGCCAGCACAGCGCGGTGACAAGGGCCGTGAGATGCACAAACGGCGCATAATAGCGCGCCACCTTGTCGGCAAGGCGCATGGTTTTCGCCTTGGCCATCATGGCATTGTTCATCAGCCGCTCAACCTCGCCCAGCAGCGTATGGTCACCCGCAGCGCTGACCCGCACCGTCAGCTGGCCGGAAAAATTCATCGCTCCGGCATAAAGCTCATCGCCCACCGCTACGGGGCGATGACGCGTTTCACCGGTGACAAGGCTCTCATCCACCTCACTGGCACCAGTGAGCACAAGGCCATCCGCCGGAATCCGCTCGCCGGGCCGCACAATCACCAGATCATCCCGCGTCAATGCGCCAGCGGGCACAAGGGTGAGGCTGCCATCCGCCTCCTGACGGCTGGCCAGCGGCACCCGCAGCGAGGCCAGATTGCCGGCAATTTCCCGTGTTTTGCGGCGCATGGCGTGATCCAGCGTGCGCCCCAGCAGCAAAAAGGTCAGCAGCATCACCGCTGAGTCAAAATAGGCATGGTCGGCATGATGCGCCGTCTCATATACCGACATCAGCAAGGCCAGCACAATGCCGATGGAAATCGGCACATCCATATTCAGGCTGCGGGCGCGAAGGGCGCGCAATGCGCTCAGAAAAAACGGCTGACCGGCAAAGGCGGCCACCGGCAGCGCAATCAGCGCGGAAAGCCAGTGAAAGAAATCCCGCGTCTCGGTGCTCATGATGCTGGCATCACCCGCCCATATGGAGACCGACAACAGCATGATATTCATGGCGCCAAAGGCCGCGACGGCGAGGCAGAGCAGCAGCCATTTCATCTGGCGCGCTTCCTCGCTTTCCACCGAACTGGCATTGAAGGGATAGGCGCGATAGCCGATCTTTTTCAATTCAGCGATGAAGCGCGCCGGATCAATACGGCCAAAGCTCCATTCCACATGCAGGCGGCGGTTGGTATAATTGATCCGGGCCTGTTCGACGCCGGGCAGGTGGTGAAGCGCGGATTCAATTTTGGTGATACAGGCGGCGCAGGTAATATCCTCGACGGCAAAATCCATCATCGCGCTGCCATCACCATTGCGGCGAATATAATGGCTATAATCGCTGGACTCATTCATGGACTAATCCAGCGTGATGCGGTTATGGGAGATAAACATGGATTGTCCGTCCTGACTGGCCTCAAGATCCAGCGTCCAGCCACCCGCAGCCGCCTGAAGCTGGCCCTGATAATGGCCCGGCGCATCCTCAACCAGCACGACCTTCACATCGCGGCGCATATCGGCGGGTGCTTGCAGCTTTGTCACGACATTCAGGCCCGAAAGCGCAAGGCCTGCGGCATCTTTCAGCGTGGTTTCAACATGAACCAGTCCGTCAGCACCACGATGGGCAGAAACATCCACCGCCCAGTGACGCTGATCCTGCGCCTGAGCCGCTGTAATTTGAGTATTATAGGCCAGACCCACTTCATAGGGGTGATCGGCAATTTCGCCTCTGTGCGTTGTCAGGGCATAATAAACCATCAGAATATTGACCGACATGATCAGCCCAAAGCAGACGAGGAAAATGCCCAGAACGCGCCAGCCGGTCAGACGAAAACCGCCAGCCTTATAATCGGATGTTGCACCATATGACATGACAGGCTCCTGATGAGGACAAAGGTAAAATGATCAACCAGCATACAGACGCTTCAAGGCCCGTGCTTTAAGGCCCGCGGAAAAAATCCTTCACCTGCATGGTCTCCGCAGGGTTTAGATCTGTTGTGCTGATATTGGTGAGTTTGAATGTCAGCGCAATGGAGGCCATCGCCGGAAGTTCGGCCTTCGTGCTCACCAGCAGCCGCAATTCGCGGGTTCTGTCCGGCCCGACTTCGGCAATATCCTCGGCATTATCCGCGCCGATAATATCAATATGCGCGCCATCGAGACCCTCGACACTGAGCCTGTAGCGCTGCGTCGTGGATTTTTTATTGGAAATGCGCACCGTATAGGCATTGCGCAGCTCACCTGAAGACAGACGCACATAGACCGGATTGCGGTCATGAATCACACTCAGCCCCTCAGTTTTGCGGGTCAGCAGTGTATAGAGCATCAATCCGCCGATCAGCGCAATCAATACCGCATAAAGAATAGTGCGGGCGCGCACGAGCTTGTAGACTGCGGGCTTGCCCTCCTGCCGCCGCTTGATGTTGATGTCGGTGTCATAAGCGATCAGGCGGGTTTCACGCCCGATTTTGCTCATCACCGTGTCGCAGGCGTCGATGCACAGGCCGCACTGGATGCAGCCGAGGTTTGCGCCATCGCGAATATCCACACCCGTCGGACAGACCGCGACACATTGGTTGCAATCAATGCAATCACCGGCCAGTTCGCCCTCTGCCCGTAGCACATTGGCCTTTTTCAATGATGTGCGCGGTTCGCCGCGCTCATAGCGATAGGTGACATTCAGCGCGTTTTCGTCTGTCAGTGCCGCCTGTATGCGTGGCCAGGGGCACATATAGAGACAGACCTGCTCGCGCATGTGCCCGGCCAGCACATAGGTGGTGAAGGTCAGAATCCCAATCCAGACATAGGCAGCGGTCGGTGCCGTGAAATTGAGCAGACTTTTCACAAGCGTGGGCGCATCAGAAAAATACAGCACCCAGGCGCCGCCCGTCCACCAGGCAATCATCAGCCAGAGAAAATGCTTCAGGGCTTTGCGGGCAATGAGACTGGCTGTCCAGGGCGCAGCATCCTGCTGCATCCGGGCGCGGCGGTCACCCTCGACCCAGCGCTCGACGGCAAAAAACAGGTCGGTCCACACGGTTTGCGGGCAAAGATAGCCGCACCAGATACGCC